>ERZ888423.67-NODE-67-length-98406-cov-9.261716_pt1 | contig 98406 bp, 89 predicted proteins | sample MGYA00520523_ERZ888423 | MGnify/ENA primary metagenome ERZ888423 (study PRJEB32303, sample SAMEA104408611) | aquatic metagenome | biome: Brackish water; feature: Pelagic; material: water | place: Baltic Sea | collected 2014-06-08T10:24:00 | depth 30,27 m ...
AATACGAAGTAGTAATTCTTGCAGGGACTAGACCAGAAGCATCAATGCAAACATCAGTAACACGACAGCTTCTGCAATGAGCTGTTGGATGGGTTTGATTCGCCTACGGTTAATCATCCCCTTGTAGTCCAACACAGTCTGGGGATAATATCTATTATAAGACGGTTAGAAACTCAAACCCGAAACAGTTCTGAAAAGGTATGGGGTCTTTGAACCTTTGAAATGCATCCAAAATTTTCAGGTTTTCCAACGATGGTTCGTGATAAAACCATCAAGCGAGTCGCAAGCGAGTCGCAAAAGAGTCACAAGCGAGTCGCAAGCGAGTCGCAAGCGAGTCGCAAAAGAGTCGCAAGCGAGTCGCAAGAGAGTCTCAAGAGGGTCGCAGGCGAATCGCAAAAGAGTCGCAGGCGAATCGCAAAAGAGTCGCAACAGAGTCTCAAGAGACAAAAAAAGCTGTTCCTTTGAGGAAGTATTAATCAGACTCGTTTTGATTGATTGATGTGCTGAAACCCCTTTAAAGTCAAGAAAATCCCTCATTCCTGGCCGAGTTTTATCGCGCCTAAAGATGGATCTCAACTCCAAATCCTCTCAATGTCAGGGGTTGAAAAGAAAAACCCCACATTCCTGTGGGGTTTTTAACGTTGGGTGGAAGATGGGTTTCGAACCCACGACCTCCTGAACCACAATCAGGCGCTCTAACCAACTGAGCTACAACCACCGTTTGGGTCGGCAAATATACACTAGAGTCACATGCTAGCAAATAGCGCCTATTGTCCATTTGTTTGGAACTTATCGTTAAATTCCCACCACCTACCAACGTGAAACGATCATCATATGACTTTCAATCTGTTACCCAGCCAAATCAAAGGAATCCTTTTGGCCCTGACTGTTGGATTCTCCCTTTCAGTTTCAGCTCAAACGGCACCAAGCAATGCCTTGGACTTTGACGGGGTAGATGATTATGTTATCACGACCCATCAAGGGGCAAGTGGCACTTCAGCAAGAACCATTGAAGCTTGGGTAAAAACTACCGCAAATTGCATACCCGGCACTGGCGGTGGTGTGCAACAGACCATCGTCGACTGGGGCGTTTTTGCCACAGGCACAAGGTTTACGTTTAATTTATTGTGGGCCAATGCACCACGTCTTGAAGTTGGAGGCAATGGACTAAGTGGTGTCACAGCAGTCAATGATGGCTACTGGCACCATGTTGCCGTGGTATATGATCCATCATCCACAAGCAGTCAATATAAACTATACGTTGACGGCCAGTTAGACGCCTCTGGAAACCTCACGGTCAGCACAAATACCTCTTCAGGAACGTATGTGCAAATTGGAAAACGCGTAGATGGCACGAATCCATTTACAGGCTCTATTGATGAGGTGCGTATTTGGAACACTGCGCGCACTCCAACACAGATTGCCGCGAATTTTAACACGGAGCTTTGCAGTCCTCCTCTTACACTGGTAGCCTATTATAAAGCCAATCAAGGCACAGCATCAGGCAGCAACAGCGCCAATTACACCTTATATGATGCGGTGACAAATCAGTATGGAACCCTCTATAATTTTGGTCTTTCAGGTAGTACATCCAACTGGGTAGCAGGTGCCCCTCTACCTGGAGACAAAGACACGACTATTTCGGCCAGTGCTTGCCTGTCTTTTACAGACCCCACTGGGTCAACGTATACCAGTTCTGGCAACTACAGCTATGTTTTGCCCGCCTACAACACATGTGACTCTACGATCAACTTGCAACTGACCATCGATACGGTGGATACCCAGGTAAATCAATCGGGCACTATGAGCACCCTGAACATATTAACCGCCTTGGCCAATAATGCCACCTATCAATGGCTAGACTGCGGCAATAACTTCGCCTCCATTTCAGGTGCTACCACTGCCACCTATACTGCCATGGCAAACGGAAGCTATGCTGTAGCCATCATACAAAATGGATGTTCGGATACGAGCAATTGCTACACCGTTGCAGGGATTGGCTTGAGAGACCCTATATCGGTGCAAGATGTGAAGATCCTACCTAACCCGTCTCGTGGCGCCTTTGTCGTTGACCTCGGAACAACTGCGCAGCGCAGTACCATTGAATTATGGGATGTAATGGGTCGCCGGATTTGGGCAAAGCAAGTAGAAAATAGCCAGCGCATTTCGGTTCAGGCCAAATTGAATCCGGGCATTTACCTTGTAAAGGTTCAAGCAGATGGTAAAAATACCACGCGCCGCCTGGTCATAGAGTAAGACCACTTTACCCGACCTTTGGGCTATGTACGTCCTGCACATCGTTCGCATGTGGCCCCATGCCACGGATCCCCAGCATGGGAGTTTTGTCCAAGCGCATATCCAAAGTCTGCAGGAGGTAGGAATCGAAAAACAAGGCGTACTCGTTTGGGACGGTCAAAGCACTGCCCTGCTTTCTGGCGAGATCACGGCCAATATATCTCGCCCAAAGAACACAAGATTTTGGGCAAAATGGCGTCAACTGCGCCATTGTTTAGAGCAGGACACGCCACAAATTCTTCACGTCCACGGCGGAGGATGGGACAGTTCGGCAGCAATGCTCCTTTGCCACATGCTATTTGGCTCCCGTATTCGGCGCGTTGTCACTGAACATCAAAGTCATTGGTTATATACGCCCCATCCTGGTGCGGTATGGACTGCGCGACTTGCGCATGCGCGAACCGCGGTAAGCCCTTGGCTTGCGAGGCATATCATCAAGTCTGTTGGGACGGATCAAAGCATGCATTTTATTCCGAATTGCCTCAAGGCGCCCAGCCTACCATTAGAAAGATCACAGGCAACCCATCGACGCTTTCTTTGGGTCGGTGACATGGTGCCCATCAAACAATTTGATCAATTGCTTGAGGCATGGGATACCCATCATCTGCAGTTTCCAAAAGACCACCTCACGGTGATGGGCAGTGGTCCAGAAGCCTTACTCCTCTTCCCAAAGCAACCTGGACGAACGTATTTTGGGCCCGCTATTCCAAGGGAGGTTCATCAGGCCATGCTACACCACGATATCCTTATTGTCCATAGCCTTCAAGAGACCTTTAGTATGGTCATAGGCGAAGCTTTAGAAAGGGGTATGGCTGTTTTGAGCACACCCTTGCAGGCAGTAAAAGACATCTATGGCGAAGGGGGTAATCTTCATATCAGAGAAGATTTTTCGCTCGCCAATTTGCAAGAACACATGGCTAGAAGCGAAAAGGCCATGGCTCCACCCCCTGTCTTCCAAGATTATAGAGAAACGGCTGTCGGGAAGGCCTTTAGGGTTCTCTATGACCAACTTTGGATAGGGGAAAAAACCAAATAGAACGGAAGGGTTTATCGCAGGTCTGTCAGCAGCTCTACGCCAATTCTTCGCACCACAATAAATCCTTCTGCATGCAGAGCCCCCATGCTCCTGCCCCATTCACGGGCACGGGCTTCGACTGAGTCAATAAAGCCCTGAGAAGATATCAAGGTGGCAGGCTCCTTGCTGGCAGGATCAAAAAATTGGCTCTTGTATGCGAGAATAGACTGCATCTTCTTATCCATATATCCTGTAATATCCACCGAGAAATCAGCAGGTAAATCGTAATACTGGATATAATGATAGACATGTTGAGGTCGATGCGCAGTTTGCTGGCCTCCTTCCCATGTGGTCTCCAAATGACGGAGGCCGGATTTGAAACAAGCATCTACAATCAACGCGGCGGCATGACCATGATCCGGGTGACGGTCCTTGGGCGCTGTCGCCAGCACAATGTCTGGTCTCAAGTGACGAATGAAGGAAATAACCTTGCGCTGAGCGTCTTCTGTATTCTCCAGAAATCCGTCTTTTAATTCAGCATTATAGCGTCCTGAAAGTCCAAGTATATGGGCTGCGGCTAGGGCTTCTTTTGCCCTGATTTCCCTCGTACCCCTGGTCCCCATCTCCCCACGTGTAAGGTCAAGGATGGCTACTTGGTGTCCCTGGGCAACATGCTTGGCTATCGTGCCCCCACAACCTAATTCAACGTCATCTGGATGCGCGCCGATGGCCAGAATAAAAGGGGTCTTTTCCATATACCGGAGAGAATTAATCTTTTGTTACACCTGCAAAGGACTTGATATCCTTGCTTAAGGGCGAAGTGGTCATCAAGTAGGACGCGTTCCATTGCCCCGTCTCGTTTACCGCAAACTTGCAAAAGTTCCAGCGCACATGGGCGTCGCTGTTGCCATTCTGTTCTTTTTGCGTCAACCATTGATACACGGGATGCGGATTCACGCCTTTAATGGACACTTTTTCCATCATCTGAAAGGTTACCCCATAGCTTTTACTGCAAAAGGACTGAATCTCATCAGCTGTACCCGATTCTTGGTTGCCAAAATCATTGCACGGAAAGCCAAGAATGACAAATGACGCATGGTCTGTCATTTCCCAAAGAGCTTGAAGGTCTTTGTATTGAGGGGTAAAGCCACATTCAGAAGCTGTGTTGACAATCAACACCCGCTTTCCTCTGAGTTGCTCAAAAGAAAAGGCTTCGCCCTCCAAGGTATTGGCAGACAAACTATAAAAGTCGACAGGCCCAGAGACAGGCTGCGCAACGGTTTGGCCGCAGCCAACAAGCATTCCAATAAGACTCATGCGCAATAGGGAGGATAATTTTTTCATGTTTAAACAAATATATAGGAAAATTCATGGGCGAGCTCCTTCTTTCGTAACAGAGAAAAGAGGGGTTAGTTTACGCAACCCTTACCTTTGTCACATGCTAAGATGGAAAGCCGTACGGCATTTGCTTTACTGGGAATATGAAATGGAATACCGCCGATCAAACGGTTGGTTCCTGCCTGTCCTTTTTACTGCAATTGTGGGCTTCCTATGCAGCCTGGTGGTGCGTGACCCAAGTCCTACCACTTGGCTTGCCTTGTTATGGATCACGATTGTTTTCAGTGCATTGCAATCAGCTGCAAGGGCTTTTGCTGCAACGGATGCTGAATGGCTCTATATGAATCAACTTGTTCGCCCTGGAGAATTGCTGTTAGGCAAAGCCCTAACCAATACGATGAACACACTCGTTGTGACATGGACAGGCTTGCTTCTCTTTCACCTTTGGTTGGGATGGCCGGCGCAAGGGCCGGCGGAGGGTTCTACCATTGCCTTAAACACCGGATTTATCATCAGTATTTCTTTGGGTGCGGTCGCGATCGCAAGTACGTTAAGTTTTACCGCAGCCTTGGCCTCCAAAATCCAGCGGGGGACCAGTCTCATGGCCATTCTTAGCCTTCCCTTATTGCTTCCCACTTTGCTTGTCGCCATGAGGGCAAGCAAGCTAGCTTTATTGGGTGAACCTTGGATTTTACTCTATCCCAATTGGATAGGGGAAATCGTCCTTTGTGCCTTGCCCATCTCTTTAGGAGCATTGCTCTTTCCGTACCTTTGGCGCGCATGAAAAACCTCTGGAAAATCTTGGGCGCCGCCCTTGTTGGTTATACGCTTATAGCGGGTTTGCTTTTTGACGTACCGCGTTTGGTTATTCTCAATGAAACCATCCGCAATTTGTACTTCCATGTCCCCATGTGGTTTACCATGATTGCCCTTTTGGCGGGATCCTTAGTGTATTCATTTCGATTGTTGCGCTCAGGAGACCAAGGAAGGCTCCTTGACCTGAATAGGGATCGCCAAGCCAAAGCCTTTGCTGAGGTAGCAATGATATTTTCCCTCCTGGGGCTCTTTACCGGCATGATTTGGGCCAAAGCTACGTGGGGCGCTTATTGGACCGCGGACCCTAAATTAAATGGCACAGCCGTTACCTTGTTAATTTATGCGGCATACTTCATCTTGCGTGGAAGCATCGATGATGCGGAAAAACGCGCTCGCCTGGCCGCTGTCTACAATGTTTTTGCCTTTGTGTTGATGATTGTCTTTATTGGCATCTTACCTAGAATGACGGATTCTCTTCACCCAGGAAATGGGGGTAATCCAGCCTTTGGAAATTATGACCTAGACAATCGGATGCGTATGGTTTTTTACCCTGCTGCCTTGGGTTGGATCTTGATCGGCTGGTGGATTGCCCAACTCCGTGTCCGCTTAGAGAACTTGTCTGCCCAATAAACGTTATTTAATCCGTTATGCTTCTATCCTTCCTTCAAGCCCCACCCGCAGAAATGGCAGATTTATTCCGTGCTGAGGGTAAAATATATGTCGTCGTAGCTGTTATAGGCATTGTATTCGCTGGCTTGGTCGCTTATCTCGTATGGATGGAGCGACGGATCACTCAACTGGAGAAAAAGGCATGAAACGCAGCCACGTCTTCTTACTCGCCGTAGTGGCCATCCTAATTGGCGCACTTCTGGTCACCCTTCAAGACGCGAGCGTCTATGCCACATTTGACATGGCACAGAAGCAACAGCCGGAAACCGTCACCGTTGTGGCTAAATTGGACCTTGACGCACCACTGCACTTTGATCCCAAAACGACCCTACTCTCTTTTACTGCCGTGGACAAAGAAGGAAAGCGTGCAAGGGTCTTTTACAATCAGCCCAAACCCACAGATTTTGAGCGCAGCGAAGAAATTACGCTCACGGGACATGCCACAGACACTGCCTTTATTGCCACAGATATTCTTATGAAATGCCCTTCAAAGTATACGGACAAAGAAGGCGTGATGCCCGAAAGCGCCTCCGTTAATACCCCTGCTGAAGCATGACGTACCTGGGTGAACATACCTTTTGGGCAGGCCTTGGACGCATGTTCATCGCCCTTTCTTTTGCGGGCGCCTTGTTGGCCGCCTTTTTTTATGGGATCCAAGCCTTGCGCAGCCCTGCAGAACGCGAAGAAAGACCGGCACATGGTCTCCGCAGTGCTGGGCGTTGGGCCTTTAGCTTACACAGCCTAGGCGTACTCGGAACGATTGGGGCATTATTTGCTGCGCTCTTTAATCATTGGTTCGAATTTGATTACGTCTGGCGCCATAGCTCGTTGGACATGCCCATGGAATACATCGCCTCATGCTTCTGGGAAGGGCAAGAAGGTAGTTTCCTTTTATGGATGACATGGCATGCCGCATTGGGCATGGTCTTAATGCGCACCGCTAAATCCTGGGAATACGGCACCCTAATGACGCTTTCTTTGGTTCAACTCTTTTTAGCCTCCATGCTATTAGGCGTCTATATAGGCGACCTAAAAATTGGGTCGTCACCTTTCGTCCTTATTAGAGAATTGCCAGAGAATCTCGGGCTACCCTGGACTGAGTTTAGTGATTACTTGATGCGCATACCGGCATTCCGTGATGGCCAAGGGCTCAACCCCTTGCTACAGAACTACTGGATGGTCATTCATCCTCCCACCCTCTTTTTGGGTTTTGCAGCCGTCACCATCCCCTTCCTATATGCCGTCACGGGACTGATTGAAAAACGGTACACCGAATGGGCACTCCCTGCCTTGCCATGGACCTTCTTTGGTGTAGCCATCTTGGGAACCGGTGTCCTCATGGGCGGCGCTTGGGCTTATGAAGCGTTGAGCTTTGGTGGATTCTGGGCCTGGGATCCTGTAGAAAATTCTTCCCTGGTGCCATGGCTGACCTTGGTCGCCGCGGGCCATTTGATGATGGTCGTAAAACACAAAAAGACGGCCCCTGGCACTGCCCTGTTTTTGACCTTATTTTCATTTTTATTGGTCCTCTACTCCACCTTCCTTACCCGTAGTGGCATTCTTGGAGAGACTTCGGTCCATGCCTTTGTTGACCTAGGCTTGAATGGTCAGTTGATGGCCTTCTTGGGCTTTTTCACCATTGGCAGCCTGCTTTTATTGGCCTTTCGTGGTCGACATCTCCCCAAGAGCCCTTCCGAAGACGCCTTTAGTTCGCGTGAATTCTGGATGTTCATTGGATCCTTAACGTTATTACTCTCGGCAGCACAGATAACTTTCTCTACCAGTATTCCGGTATTGAACAAGTTGATTGGGCCCGAGGGGATGATCCCCCTCCTTTCTACCCAAATGGCCCCTCCGGCAGATGCGGCAAGGCATTACAATAGCCTGCAAATCCCATTTGCCTTAATCATTGCCTCTTTGATGGCCATTGGACCATTCTTGCGCTGGAAAGAAAGTCCAGCTGCTTTGGTTCGCCGTGTTCTTGTGGCCAGTATCGTAAGTGCTCTCCTCGGTGCTCTGATGATTTGGGGGCTTTCACTGACCGAACCCCTCTATGCCGCGCTCTTGGTGATTTCCTTATTTGCCTTTGTGGCCAATGCAGACTATTGGCTACGTTTTCTGCGCGGAAAATGGACAGCAGGCGCAATGGCCATGGCCCACATGGGCTTTGCTTTGGTGCTGCTTGGCGCCTTGATTAGTAATGCGAAAAAAGAGGCCATTTCGACCAACGCAACCTACATTCACGCAGATTTTCCTTCTAACGAAAACATCTTGCTTCCGCTCCGAGATACCGTTTCCATGTATCCGTACTATGTAGAATGGATGGGTGAACGGACAGAGGGTCACAATCGCATTTTTGATATAGCCTTTTATGAAGTAGAGACACCCCTCGCATCTTGGGTCGATGGGGAACGTAAGCACCTAAAAACGTCGTTTACATTAGCGCCTTTTGTGCAGATGAATGCCCGCATGGGCAACGTCCGTGAACCCAGTACACAGCATTACTGGAACAAAGATATCTACACCTATGTGAGCTACGCAGACTTGCGTCCCACCGCTGAAAAAGAAGGGGACTGGGATGAACCTATGGAAGCAAGCCTGCAAGCTGGCGATGATATCTTCCTTTTTAATGAATACCTCCTTCACGGTGATACTTTGGTCGTGCAGGATGCAAGTTTTGATCCAGAAAGTGGAGCACTGAATGATTTGGACATAGAGCTTACCATGACCCTAAAAGCCATGGATGGCACCGCCACCTCCATCATTCTCCCCTATCATCTTCATGGGAATGAAGTAGAAACCACCGAAGTGGAAATCAAAGACACCCCGATTAAACTACGTTTTGACGGCGTAACGGATGAATCTGGAACTTTTAAAGTGACGGCTTGGAAGAAGAAAAACCAAGATCCTCCTTTTATTCTGCTTCAGGCCTTCATCTTCCCCTACATTAATGTGCTTTGGCTTGGCGCTATCCTGATGGCACTAGGCAGTCTTCTAGCCGTTTGGAAACGGATCTACCGAAGCCTTAGCGAAGAAAAAAAATGATCTGGACACTTGTTGGCCACGGCCAACTGGGGTCTGCCCTGCAAGAGCGCTTTGCGTCTTGCGACGTGCCTTTTGAGCACCTCAGTGCCCAATCTTGGCTCAAAGGTGTAGGACTACCCTCACACAAGAGCAAAGGCATTGTCTTGGCGATACCAGACCGATACATTCCTAACGCAGTAAGGGCTTTGGTGCAATACAACCTCCAGATCCCGGTATTTCATTGCAGCGGAGCTACCCCACTAGACGTATTGGCCCCCCTTCCCCATGCGGGCGTTTGGTATCCCTTGCACTCCTTCAAAAACGCAGAGGTTGCATGGGATACCCGCACTATCTTTTGGGAAAATCCTGCCCTTGCCTCTACATTCGAAGATTTACACAAGGATCTATCGCTTCGGTCTGGCAGCTGGTTAGATTCCGCAACGCGGGGCAAATACCATCTTGCCGCCGTATGGGCCAACAATTTCAGCAATCACCTCGTCGCCTTGTACCAAGAATACCTAAAGTATGAGGGCTTAGAGGCTATGGATGAGATGTTGCTCGAAACCGTGAAGGCGGGCCTTGCAGCAGAGGCAAAAAGCCTGCAGACAGGCCCTGCCCGCAGACTAGATTCGGCTACCTTAGCCCAACACATGGAAATGCTTCCCGCGCAGCTTCAGCCTATTTATCAGGCGCTCAGCGAAAGCATCGCACGACTTGATGCACAGCAAGATGAATTATAAAACCGAACTGCACAAAATTACCACCTTCGTCTTTGACGTGGATGGGGTTTTGACGGATGGAAGTGTCATGATTCTTCCAGGGCAAGAGCCCATCCGCACCTTCAATGCCAAGGATGGCTATGCATTACAATTAGCCGTTCGCAAAGGCTTCAGAGTGGCCATCATCACGGGGGGAAAGTCAGAGGCCGTCAAGGAGCGCCTTCAAGCCGCAGGCATCACAGATATCTGGCTGGGTGCGCGCTATAAAGTAGAGGCCTTTGATGAGCTCGTGAATACCTATAAATTGAAGCCGGAAGAAATTGCCTATATGGGTGATGATCTGCCTGACTATGAAGTTCTTACACGTGTAGGAATGCCCACTTGTCCGCAGGATGCTGCGCCTGAAATTCGACAAATATGTCGCTATATTTCGCCCATTGCGGGAGGAAAAGGCTGTGTCCGTGACCTAATTGAACAAACATTGAAAGTCCAAGGAAAATGGAGGCTGGATTCGGACAAAAACTGGTAGGCTTAAGCTGCCCACCCCGCTTTGAAGCCCACCTCGTTTTAGGTTCGGGGTCGCCTCGGCGTAAAGAATTACTGGCACTTCTAGGGTTTCCTTTTTCTGTTAGGACAGCTGATACAGATGAACTAGCCCCTGCGGGGCTCAGCGATCTAGAAACCGTGCAATACGTCGCCCGTCAAAAAGCAGAAGCCCTAGTCCCAGGTCTTTTGCATGGCGAAGTCGTCCTTACAGCAGATACGGAGGTCTGGATGGATGGTGAGCGGTTTGGTAAACCTGCATCCACCCAGGAGGCCTTGACGATGCTATTGCGCCTTCGTGGCCGCAGCCATCGTGTCATCACGGCAGTTTGGGCGACGGATGGAAAACGTTGGGAACATGCGCACCGGATCACCGAAGTACATATGGCCGACTTACCCGAAAGTTGGCTTTCATGGTATGTCCAGACCTATCAACCCATGGACAAGGCCGGTGCCTACGGCGCACAAGAGTGGATCGGCCATATTGGCATCGCCCGCCTTGAGGGAGACTTTGATACAGTAAAAGGCTTGCCTTTGCCTGCCGTTCTAGAGGTACTGCGTCCTTGGATGGCCTAGCCTAAAAGGCTTTCCACACGCCCCTTCCTAGCGTACCTTGGATGCATGAATCCAAAAAAACCAGGGCTTTTCTATGCCCTTTTGCCCGTATTCTTTCTCATCATTGCGCTCTTTGTAAATGTTCGCATGTTTGGCGACAGTAGCTTAGACGGGAGCAACCAATTGATTTTACTTGCTGCTGCCGGTGTGACCGCGGGTTTAGCTGCGCTCAAAGGCGTCAAATCGGATACCCTCTGGGAAGGGATTCAGAGCAACATTCAAGACAGTTCAAAAGCCATTCTCATCTTGCTAATGGTAGGGGCACTTGCCGGAAGCTGGCTTGTTTCAGGTATTATACCGACCCTCATCGTTTATGGGCTTGATGTCCTTTCTCCAAGTATCTTTTTACCTGCCACTGTTGTGGTATGTGCCATTGTTAGCTTGGCTACAGGCTCATCCTGGTCTACCACGGCCACGGTGGGGATTGCCTTGATGGGCGTGGGCCAGAGTATGGGCTTTGACACGGCAATCGTTGCGGGCGCCGTGATTTCAGGCGCCTATTTTGGGGACAAAATGTCCCCTTTTTCAGATACGACCAATCTAGCCCCGGCTATGGCAGGAACGGACCTGATGACCCATATTCGCTATATGACCTACACCAGCGGTCCAGCCATTGTATTGACCCTGATTGCCTTTGCCTTTTTAGGTTGGAATGGCACAGGAGGTGACCTCAAAGACCTTGAGGTGCTAACCACCGAACTCAAAGACCGCTTTACGATCAGTCCGTGGCTTTTGGCTATTCCAGCCCTCAGTATTGGCCTAATTATCTATAAAGTAGATGCCATTGTCGCTATGGCCATCGGCACCATTGCAGGTCTTATGGCGGCTTACTTTGGGCAATTCCATCTTCTTGTTGAGCTAACAGGATCCGATGCCGTCTATTGGGGCGATATCTACCAACAGCTCTTTGTGAGTGCGTATGGGGATGTCCACATCCCCATGAACAACTTGTTGTTAGATGACCTCATGCAATCATCAGGCATGCGGGGTATGCTGGGTACAATATGGCTCATCCTATGTGCCATGACCTTTGGTGGTAGCCTTGCTGCATCCGGTTTTCTGGAGGTCATCACCCTCTTCTTCCTTCGCATAGCGCATGGCACAACGGGGCTCATCTTGGCCACGTTAGCCACCTGTGGCTTTTTTAATCTTACGGCAGCCGATCAATACCTGGCCATTGTCGTTCCGGGGCGCATGTTCCGAAAAGCCTATGAAGACCGAGGATTGGCGCCAGAAAATCTCTCGCGGGCGTTAGAAGACAGTGGCACGGTCACGTCCGTGCTCATTCCCTGGAACACCTGTGGTGCCTATCAATATGCGACCTTACATGTGAGCGCAGCGGATTATGGGATTTACTGTTTCTTCAATTGGCTAAGTCCCATCATCAATGGGCTTTGGGCGGTGATGGATTTTCGGATCGCAAAAAAAAATCTACCGGCCTAAAGCCATCCTTTGCGCTTCATGTAATAGAGCATTCCCGCCACCATGGAGGCCATCACGCCGAGCACGATAAAATAGCCATGAGGATTCTGTGTTTCGGGCATATTTTGAAAATTCATCCCATATACCCCAGCCACAAAGGTGATGGGAAGAAATACGGCTGAAAATACTGTTAATACGCGCATCACCTCATTGGTCCTTTGGCCTACGCTGGACAGATAGAGGGATTCCATAGAATCCAACATGGAGCGAATAGACTCCATACGGTCATAGAGTTGCATGATCTGATCCCGAACATCGCGGAAATAAGGCAAATGGGGTTGTTGGATAAAGCGCGACGTTTCTACGCCGCCCAGCACTTCTTTCATTGGCACCAGTGCGTGCCGAAGAATGGTTAAATCCCGTTTTAGGTTCAATGCACTTTCCATGACTGCCTGATTTGGCCTTTCAACAATGTCTCTTTCGAGGTCATCTAGGTGATCTTCCATAAAGGTTAAGGCCTCCCCATACGGCTGGACCACCGCTTCTAATAATCGATAGACCAAATAATCTACAGGCCGCTTGCGTACAGTGCCGCGCCCCTCTGCAATGCGTGCCTTTACCCCTTCAAAACGATCCTCAACGCGCTCTTGCACGGTCAAAACAAAGTCTTGGGTGAGGATGAAGGAAATATGTTCCAACTTCACTCTGGAACCTTTGCGTTTCACGATGCTTTTCACCGAAAGAAATAAGGCTTCATCATACTCTTCCATCAAGGGACGCTGCTTTGGATCCAAGGAGTCTGCCATCATATGCGCGTTCAACGAGAGGGCGTTTTTCCAGCTGTCCCATTCCGCTACATCCGGAAATCCACAAAAATTTACCCAGGTGACATGCTCCGGCTTTCGATGGATAAAATCCTCCAAGCCCAGAGCCAAAGGCTGGACTGTCACCTCAGTATCCGTGTATTGGATCATTTGGGTAGAAACGTTCTGCATTTTCATAAGAACAAGGTAGTATCTAAAAACCCTATTTTTGCGACCATGCCTACACTTAGCATCGTCATGCCGGCCTACAATGAAGGGGCCACAATCCACTTGATTTTGGACAAAGTCAATGCGGTTGCACTACCTCATTCTTGGAACAAAGAGCTGATTATTGTGAACGACTGTTCCAAGGACAACACCGAACAGGCCATTCATGGCTGGGCAGCAGCGCATCCAGAATTGCCCATACAATACAAAACGCATGAGATCAACCAAGGTAAAGGTGCTGCATTGCATACCGGCATTGCCCTGGCAACAGGCGATTATCTCATCATCCAAGATGCTGACTTAGAATATAATCCTGAAGAATATCGTCTTTTGCTTCAGCCGGTGATCGAAGGACAAGCGGACGTCGTCTATGGTTCGCGCTTTATGGGGGGCAATCCGCACCGCATTCTCTTTTTCTGGCATTCGATCGGCAACAAATTTTTGACCTTTCTGTCCAACATGTTTACCAACCTTAACTTGACGGATATGGAAACTTGCTACAAGCTTTTTAGGACCGACATGGTGCAGTCATTGCGCCTTCAAGAAAAACGTTTTGGATTTGAACCTGAGGTAACGGCCAAAATTTCGCGCATCCCCAGAGTGCGGATCTATGAAGTAGGCATCTCCTATTACGGACGCACCTTCGACGAAGGCAAAAAGATCGGCTGGCGCGACGGAGTCCGCGCGATCTACTGCATTCTCAAATACGGGGCATTGAAGGCCCGATAACTCTGCCTTTTTTCTCGAGCAAAAAAAAAGCGCGACCCATCGGGGTCGCGCTTCTGCTTTTAGGAAGTCTGCGCTGCGCGCTTACTTCACTTCTTCAAATTCCACGTCCGTGACGTCATCTGCCGCATCTGCATTGGCAGAGCCAGCGTCGCCAGCGTCGCCGCCCGCTTCTTGCTGCGCATTGTACATCTCTTCGGAAGCATTTTTCCATGCTTCATTGATTTGCTCCATAGCGGCATCAATCGCGCTGATCTCTTGGGAGGCATGTGCCTTCTTCAAATTCTCTAAAGACGCTTCAATTGACTCCTTCTTTTCACCAAGCTTGTCGCCAAACTCGCTCAACTGTTTTTCCGTTTGGAAAATCATTTGGTCCGCCGCATTCAGCTTATCGACGCGCTCTTTTGAAGCCTTGTCCGAGTCGGCATTGGCTTCAGCCTCCTTTTTCATCTTCTCGATTTCTTCTTGACTGAGACCAGAAGAAGCTTCGATACGGATCTTTTGTTCCTTTCCTGTTGCCTTGTCTTTGGCGCTCACATTCAGGATGCCATTTGCGTCAATATCAAAAGTGACCTCAATTTGAGGAACCCCGCGTGATGAAGGTGGAATGCCGTCCAAGTGAAAGCGCCCAATCGTCTTGTTGTCTTTGGCCATGGAGCGTTCACCTTGCAAAATGTGGATTTCCACACTTGGCTGGTTGTCACTTGCCGTAGAAAAGACTTCTGATTTCTTGGTCGGGATGGTCGTATTGGACTCAATGAGTTTCGTCATCACGCTGCCCATGGTTTCAATACCCAATGACAAAGGTGTGACATCCAGAAGCAAAACATCCTTGACATCACCGGACAAGACTCCGCCCTGAATGGCTGCACCAATGGCGACCACCTCATCTGGGTTTACACCTTTGTTCGGCTCCTTACCAAAGAATTTCTTGACCGCATCCTGAATAGCCGGGATACGGGTTGAACCTCCGACCAAAATAACATCATCGATATCCCCAATAGAAAGACCTGCATTTTTTAATGCAGACTTACAAGGGGCAATCGTGCGCTCAATAAGGTCCGACACGAGTCGCTCAAAGTCCGCCCGGCTCATCGTCTTCACAATGTGCTTAGGACCGCTTGCGGTGGCTGTGATGTAGGGCAAGTTGATTTCGGTGCTTGTCGTGCTCGAAAGCTCAATTTTAGCCTTCTCTGCGGCTTCTTTCAAACGCTGAAGGGCCATCGCATCCTTGCGGAGGTCAATGCCTTCTTCTTTTTCAAATCCATCGGCCAACCAATTGATGATACGGTCATCAAAATCGTCACCACCCAAATGGGTGTCGCCATCGGTAGACTTGACTTCAAAAACGCCATCCCCTAATTCAAGGATAGAGACGTCATGGGTGCCGCCACCACAGTCAAACACAACCAACTTCATGTCCCTATTCATCTTGTCGATGCCATAGGCCAATGCTGCTGCAGTAGGTTCGTTGATGATGCGGCGAACTGTGAGTCCGGCAATTTCACCCGCCTCTTTGGTTGCTTGGCGCTGTGCGTCGTTAAAGTAAGCGGGAACCGTAATAACGGCTTCGGTTACGTCCGTACCCAAATAATCTTCGGCGGTCTTCTTCATTTTTTGAAGAATCATCGCAGAAAGCTCTTGAGGGGTGTATTGACGATCGTCAATCGCTACACGAGGCGTATCGTTGTCACCCTTCACAACTTCATAAGGTACACGCCCTACTTCCGAAGATATGTTACTGTAGGACTCGCCCATGAAGCGCTTGACCGAGAAAATGGTCTTTTTGGGGTTGGTGATTGCCTGACGCTTGGCAGGATCACCCACTTTGCGCTCACCGCCTTCGACAAAGCCAATGACGGATGGCGTGGTGCGTTTTCCTTCAGCGTTGGGGATGACAACAGCTTCGTTGCCCTCCATGACAGAAACACATGAATTTGTGGTTCCTAAGTCAATGCCTATGATTTTACCCATTTTGAATGCTTGAGTTATTCGTGAATTTGACCGGGTAAGGTCAAATGGCGTACCAAACGCCCAAGCGAGACAAAATGTCAGTTACATGTCAGCGTATCCAAGAAACTCGCCTTGGCAAAGCGCAATTCACATGTCAATTTGCCAAAAACTAAGCTGTCCAAGGATCGATCTGCCAGTCCAAGGTTGGGACGGACAAGGGATGCTTGACTAGCGAAAATACCTGCGCCCCCCATAATATTGGTGAAGAAAGGTGGATCCTGAAGGATGGTATTACTCGGTTGCGTCACAGAAATATAGGTCGCTAAATCATCCGTTCCGGCATTCAAGTGCAAGGTGAATCCACGAAAGAAACGAATATAGCCTGGCCTTGGGTCCAAGGACTCGGCTAGGTATTGGTAGTATCCCTGGTAGGTTAAAGTCGTTTTTGAGGTGGCTCCTCCATTTAAGGTGCTTCCCAATTGATAGGGCAGATAATACCGAACAATGTGACGCGTAGAATCCGATTGATGGTGTTCCGGCATTTCCATGTAGAGGAAATCAATATATCCCTGATATCCACGTGCATTAACGGCTTGATTCCATTCAATTTCTTGTCCCTTGGTTGAGGTGAGATTAAGGCGCTGAATCCCAATGGGGGTAGGCTTTTTAAGAGAAAAATATTTTACCAAAGGCGTAATAGATGAGGCAAACACAGGACTCGTAGAATCCTTTTGAAGAACCAGTTTATACGTCCAATCCAAACGGCTTGCATTGGCCGTGAAGCCGGGAACAAGCAAGCGATAAAGGCGGTGCCCCTGCGTGGTAAACAGACCTGAATCCTTGGGTATATCATAGGTCTCCTCTAGGGTCTTTTCCCATGCCAACTGTCCATTTTCTCTAAAGGCTTGAATACGTGCTACTAGGGCTGGATAGTATACACTATCGGGGTGTGTTAGACCGCCATTAGGTCCGTCTTGACCCAGGTAAGCGCGCCCTATGCGTACATATTGCGTATCTGAATTGGGATCTAATGTGGCATACACAATCGGCACATTTTCAAAGGGTGCTGTGACATCGAGCGTATTGTCACAAGAGGCCAATGTCAACAGGGCCATGGCCCCAAATGCGAAGTGTTTCCCTATCATAGCCGTCAAAGATACCACGGAACTGCGTTGTACTTTTGATGCAAAATCCAGGAATTATGTCCACGGCAAAGAAGGAATACAAAAAGGTCACCACAAACTCCCTGATTGAAATGAAACAACGGGGTGAGCGAATTGCCATGCTCACCGCGTATGATTTCAGTTTGGCCCGTTTGGTGGATCAAGCAGGCGTGGATGTCATTTTAGTTGGTGACTCTGCTTCCAATGTCATGGCGGGACATGAAACCACCCTTCCCATTACGCTCGACCACATGATTTACCATGCTTCTAGCGTAATCCGTGGTGTTGATCGCGCTTTGGTGGTGGTGGACCTTCCCTTTGGCTCTTATCAAGGCAATGCAAAAGAAGCTTTGTCTTCGGCCATTCGCATTATGAAGGAATCTGGCGGGCATGCCGTTAAACTGGAAGGCGGCCTAGCCGTAGCCGCCACCATTGGGCGCATTGTAGGCTCCGGCATCCCTGTCATGGGGCATTTGGGTTTAACCCCACAAAGCATTTATAAATTTGGCACGTATGCCGTGCGGGCAAAGGAAGAAGCCGAGGCTGCACAATTGCTTTCCGATGCAAAAGCCTTGGAGGCGGCGGGATGCTTTGCCATTGTATTAGAAAAGATTCCTGCGGCTCTAGCAAAAAAAGTCAGCGAATCAGTACAGATACCCACCATCGGAATTGGGGCAGGGAATGATGTAGATGGCCAAGTCCTTGTTTTGCATGATATGCTGGGTATGAACACCGAATTCAGTCCCCGTTTTTTGCGCCGCTACCTCAATTTAGCGGAGCAGATCCCAACCGCTATTGAACAATATGTGTCGGATGTCAAAGCCCGCAACTTCCCCAATGATCAAGAAAGTTATTAAGTTGAAAGAGCCCCTGATCCTTTGGGAAGATAATCACCTTTTGGCCGTAAGTAAGCCAGCAGGCATGCTGGTGCAAGGGGACATCACAGGAGACCGCTGCCTGAAAGATTGGGCCGAAGAAGATGTCGCGAAGCGATTCAAAAAGCCAGGCAAAGCCTTTATTGGATTACCCCATCGACTTGATCGACCTACCTCAGGCTTAGTTGTTTTGGCCAAAACATCCAAAGCATTAACCCGTATGAATGCCCTTTTTGCGGGCCGAGAGCTACAAAAAACCTATTGGGCCATTGTAGAAGGAACGGTGGCCGAACCCCATCAAAGGTTAGTGCACCGCCTAATCAGGGATGGCAAAACCAAAAAGAGCTTTGTTTCTCAAAAAGCAGAGGCACAAGAAGCCATTCTCTCTTATCGAGTTATGGCCATTGGGGACCGCTATACATTGCTTGAAGTGGATTTGGAAACCGGTCGTCATCACCAAATTAGAGTGCAACTGCAAGCGATCGGCCATCCCATTAAAGGGGACCTTAAATACGGAGCAAAACGCTCAAATCCTGACGGTGGCATCTGTCTGCATGCGCGTGGTATGGAATTGATTCATCCCGTGAGCCAAGAAGCATTGCGTCTTGAAGCGCCCGCACCAAAAGATCCTTTGTGGGACGCCTTGATTCACTCGGCAGGGCAACATGGATCCTTTTTTTGAAGGTGTATATTACACCTATGAAACGTCTTATTCTCCCCGCTTTTTTTTGCAGCCTCGCCGTTGTGTTCCTTTTCACCTCTGCCGCCCGTCAAATCAAGTCACCCATAGCGCCAGATTTTCATTTTGAAGGGCCCTCCATTGTGATTCACGGAGGCGCAGGGACCATCACCCGGGCAAATATGCGTCCCGAAATGGAAGCGCTTGTGCGTGCTTCGTTGACCCGAGTATTAGATAGCGGCTACGCAGCGCTTGCCCGAGGTGAAGACCGCATGGATGTAGTTGTTCGCGTTCTCAGCATGCTAGAAGATGACAGCCTATTTAATGCGGGCATTGGGGCGGTGGTAAATGCGGAAGGCGTAGCAGAACTGGATGCCTCCGTCATGGACGGAATGACACGAAAGGCCGGGGCTGTGGCAGGCTTACAGCATGTCGCCCACCCCGCAGCACTTGCACGTGCCGTCATGGACCATACTTCCCATGTCTTTTTAATTGGTGAGGGTGCGGAGCAATTTGCTTGGGAAGAAGGCATGGATCCTGTGCAGAATGCGTATTTCTTAACAAAACGCCGAGGAAAGCAATACCAAAATTGGATCGAACAACACAAGAAAGGCACCGTGGGCGTCGTCGTAAAAGATGCGCAAGGCCATCTAGCGGCAGGAACCTCCACTGGGGGAATGATGGGGAAACAATGGGGGCGTGTAGGTGATGTCCCGGTCCTAGGCGCAGGAACCTACGCAGATGACCGAGGTGCCGCCATTTCCTGCACTGGGCATGGAGAATATTTTATCCGCGAGGCCGTGGCTTATCAAGTGAATGCCCGCATGCAATTTGGGCATGAGAGCCTCGCACAAGCAGCGCACACAGTGCTCTTTGATGTACTCAATGCCCAACAAGGGCAAGGGGGACTGATTGGTATTGATGCCCAAGGTCATGCCATCATGACTTTTAATTCCGAGGGAATGTACCGGGGTGCTAAGGGCGTTTTGACAGGCACACAGGGTCCCGCCCTTCGGTTTGTAGGAATTTATGCTGACCAATGATGTATCACTTTTAAAGTTTACATTCGCCTCCATGCAAAAGAACTGGATACGATTTCATAGTTGGACAGGTTTTACAACGGGATTAGGCTCTCTGGCATTGCCGAGCCTCAGTTCATGGGCGATGCTTGCACGGGGTCTTTTTGCCGATTGGGTGGTTCTCTTTGGAGTGCATACAATAAGTCTTTTGATTTTTCCGAAGATTTTCAAAAAAGAGGCGCAGTCCTAGGCGATTATCATAGGTGCAACGCGCCTACATAGGATCCACATCCAAGACCACTTTCACGGACGTAAAGTCAGGGTGAAAACTGAGTTGATCCACCGTTTGACGCACTTTTTTCTTTGTCACAGGCAAACCTCTATCTGCGGGGAGCTTCAACCAAATATGCTGCAGATAAACGTTTTTAATACGCGCCACAGAAGGCGTATCAGGACCTAATACCCCACCCCCTAGCGCCTGGTTTAATTGACCCGCCAAATATCGTGCGGCTTCTTGCGACACAAACTCACGTCGATGACGAACCTCCACCCTGAGCATTCGGACAAAAGGGGGATAATGATGTGCCTTGCGGTCTGCCAGCAAGGTTTCCATCATCTCTACGTAGTTGCCCGCCTGAACCGCCAATAAAACGGGATGTTCAGGCGTTGCCGTCTGAATAAACACTTGGCCCGGTGTTTCTCGACGTCCAGTTCGACCCGCTACTTGGGTAAAAAGTTGAAAAGCGCGCTCATGTGCGCGAAAATCTGGCAGTTGTAAGGCATTATCAGCATTCAGCACAATGGCCAAATCCAAACCGCTCACATCAAGCCCCTTGCCTATCATTTGAGTGCCCACAACAATATCGACGTCACCATGCTCAAGCCAGTCGACAAATTGGGTCATGGCCGCCTTTTTCCTTGTGGTATCAGAATCAATGCGCAAGACACGCGCCGCAGGAAAAAGTTCCTCCAACTGTTCTTCAACTCGTTCTGTTCCCAAACCACGCCATTGCCATGCAGATTTTCCGCAGGATGGACAATGTGGACTTGGTTGACGCGACTGACCACAATAGTGGCAGCGCAAAGCTGCAGAGGCCTTATGATAGGTGACGGCCACATCACAATCTGTGCATGGCTCGGTCCATCCACAGGACATACAGGTCAAAAAGGGCGAGTATCCACGGCGATTTTGAAAAACCAAGGCTTGCTTTTTTTGCCCCATAGCGGCAGAAATTGCTTCCACAACAGGCCGACAAAATGCCCCTTCCATCTGCTGTAGTGCTTGATATTTCACTAACGACAACATTTCCACCTGCGGTGCCTGCGCGCTACCATAGCGTTCTGAAAGCAAGACGGAATGATATTTTCCCTGTTGCGCATTATGAAAGGACTCCAAACTCGGGGTTGCTGAGCCCAAAATCAGCGCCGCCCCAATCTGGTGCGCTAGCCAAACGGCTACATCCCTCCCGTGATAACGAGGGGCAGGATCTTGCTGCTTATAACTGGTTTCATGCTCTTCATCCACAATGATGCATCCCATCCGTTCAAGTGGCAAAAACAGACCCGAGCGTGCCGCTAAAATAAACCGAGGTGCACTATCAGGGCGCACCAAAGATTCCCACACATCTCTGCGTTGACCTTCTGATACTTGACTATGATATACAGCGAGTCTCCCCACTCCGAGAGCTCGCTCTAAGCGTCGATAGAGCTGGGCAGTAAGCGCAATTTCGGGCACCAATAGCAACGTATGTTGCCCTAAGGCCATAGCCTGTGCTGCGAGGTGAACGTAAATTTCGGTTTTACCGCTTCCCGTCATACCGCGAAGAAGAATAGGCTTACCCTCTTCCATCCCTTCTTGAATGGACGACAGGGCTTGCTCCTGGGCAGGAGACAATGCGGCCAACTCCACATCCACATTGGGTAAGTGGCCTTCCTCTTCCCAACGCTGTGCGCTTTCTAGAATACCCTTTTGCTGTAATGCACGCAATTGCGCACTGTCCACCCCGGCTTCTTGCAAGGCTGCTTGCGGCACCCAGGTAAAGTGATCATCTTGGGATTCGGGCAAAGTAAGCGCCACTTGGAAGTACTGCAAAAACGCCTCGGATTGTTTCGGTGCTCGGTTTAGCGCAGCAAAAGCTGCCGAGATTTGTCCTTCGTCACTGCGTCTACCCACCCAGCGCCAATGCGTTAAAGCACCATCTGAAATAGTAAAAGGCCCTTCGTCTTCTTCTTCTAATTTAAAAAAGGCGGGTAAGGCGGCTTGCATGACTTCTCCTATGCTACACGCGTAGTATTCAGCCATCCAATCCCATAAACTTAATTGCTGTGTTTGAATTCTGGGGGACAGATCCAACACACGAAGAATGGGCTTTACCTCCATTTGGGGAGAAGCATAGTAGACAGATCGAACAACGCCCATCAAGCAACGCTGCCGTCCAAAAGGAACATGTACCCTTAACCCCGGCACGGGAGGCACCTCGCCAACCCACGCATAGGTAAAGGTGCTATGGACCGGGACTGGAAGTATAACCTCAACCCACATGTAATATTATGAAAGGGCGTCGACTAACTCCAATAAATAAGGTGAAATCGTTGCATGGTGTTTGATCGCTTGCTCTAGCGGAACATAGACAACTTCACTGCCTTGCACACCGACCATTTCAAGGTTTCTACCCGATTGCAGCGCAAGGACCGCTGCATGCCCTAGGCGACTAGCCAAGATGCGGTCAAAGGCATTAGGTTTGCCCCCACGCTGTATATGACCCAGCACCGTTACTTTGGTCTCCCAATCAGGAAACTCAGCTTGCACTTTCCGGGCTATATCATAGGCGCCGCCACCATCGTCTCCCTCGGCCACGATGATGATGCCGCTACGTCGCTTCTTTTGAAAATCTGTTTTGAGGTAACGTACCAAGCGATGGATATCGGTCGGTGTTTCTGGGATCAGTACCCCTTCAGCACCTGCGGCAATGCCCGTACGTAAGGCAATGAAACCTGCGTCCCGGCCCATCACTTCTACAAAAAACAAGCGATTATGTGATGCAGCGGTGTCGCGAATTTTATCAACGGCTTCCACGGCTGTGTCCACAGCTGTTTGATACCCGATGGTATAATCTGTGCCAAAAAGATCATTGTCAATAGTGCCTGGACAGCCCATGACTTTGATATTGTGTTCCTCAGAGAGCAATTTTGCGCCCGTAAAGGAACCATCCCCCCCAATAACCACGAGTCCTTCAATTCCTCTTTTTCGAAGGTTTTCCGCTGCGATGGCACGGCCCTCTGGGGTTCGGAAGGCAGCACACCGGGCGGTTTGTAAAAAGGTTCCCCCACGGTGGATGATGTTGCGCACGTCATAGCGTGTCAAAGGAATGCCATCATCTTCCATAAGTCCTTCGTACCCACGGTGAAAACCGGTCACCTCCATGTCTTGCAACGTGGCAGTTCTAACGACTGCACGAACCGCTGCATTCATTCCAGGTGAATCTCCCCCTGAGGTTACGACGGCAATATGTTTCATGAACTGTAAATATCGAACTGCTGCCACATACAGTCCAAATCGCCATTTTGAAATGCAATGCGCTGGGTGGCCTTCATCTGGAGGGCTTTGCTAGCCGCTGCGCTAGGAACAATAACCCAAGCGGTCCAACCCGTATAGTATTCGCGTAAGTGTGCGCCTATTCTTCCATAGGTCTCTTCCACATCCGTCTCCAAACGACGACCATAAGGTGGATTTAGCACCATCATGCCGCGCTCTGCAGGAGGTCGACTGTCTTCAAATGCCTCGATTGAAAACGCAATGCGTTCATCCACTAGGGCTGCTGTCGCATTGGTCTTTGCCACATCCACGGCATAGCGGTCAAAGTCAGAAGCAATGATGGGCATGGATGATTCCGAAATACGCTTCAACGCAGAAGCCTCGATAGTGGCATGCAATTCTTGGTCATAATCAAGCCAATGCATAAAACCGAAGGACTTTCGATAGATACCCGCCGGTAAACGATCCGCTATAATGGCGGCTTCAATGGCAAACGTCCCAGAACCACACATGGGCACATACATGGGGCGATCCCCGCGATAGCCCGTCAAACGGATCAAACCATTGGCCAAAACCTCTGACAAAGGCGCTAAGGTCATTTCTTGGCGGTACCCGCGCTTATGCAATGAATCGCCAGAAGCGTCCAAGCTCACAGTACAATGACGTTTATTCAAGTGAAGTTCAATACGCACCATGGCGTTTTCCCGATCGACCGTCGGGCGTTTACCCGTCTTGATACGAAAACGATCTACAATACCATCCTTTACGACTAAAGCCGCATATCCTGTGTGGCTAAAAGCGGGATGACTTCCCGAAGCGTACACGGCAAACGTCTTATCCGGGTGGAACCATTTCTCCCAAGGGATTTTTTGCACCCCCAATAACAAGTCATCTGGGTTATGAACTTCAATGTATTTGATGGGCCGCAAGATGCGCGCAGCTGTTCCAAGGCAGAGGTTCGCCTTGTACAGGAAGCCAAGGTCACCCTTAAACTTCACCGCGCGGGTCATGGGTTCTAAGTCGCGTGCCCCAAGTTTAAGGAGTTCATCACGTAAGACGTCTTCCAAGCCCATGAGCGTCTTGGCGATGAAAACCTCATCGGGTGGGTGGTTATTGGCCATTCGGGGGGATTGTTTCAAGGTGGCTGCTAAATGCGGCTTTTCCGGAAGATACGGGAACCTCAACAAAGAGATAGTCTCCAACTAAGGTGTCACCCGTTTTCAGGAATTCGATCAGGGTATCGTGCGCTTTTACTTTTCCTGCAATCAGCTGAAGTGTGTAGCGGACGGTAGTATCCCGCAATCCACCCACAAGGGTGTAGTGTACTCTGTAGACACGCTCCGCCCCCAGCTCAACCGTATCCAATTGGGCTGCATATTCAAAGGGCAATAGAGATTGTGTTGCTAAATCCTCCGAAGTGTTTTCTGGTGCAGTACACGCCAAGACGGATAAGACCATCAGAGAAGAAAGAAATCGACGCATTTTATCAAAAAATTAGAGGGAACGTTCCCTCCGTCCAAAGGTACAACCCTCCCCTATCTTTGGGGGGCATGAGCACAGAGATGGAGGTACTTTTTTTTGTTGGTGGCCTTGTGGCCGGCATCATCAATACGTTGGCCGGCAATGGCTCGGCCCTCACCGTGAGTCTGCTGATGTTTGGCGGTATGGATGGGGCTGTAGCCAATGCGACCAACCGCATCGGGGTCATGACACAAACGCTGACCAGCGTGCTCAGTCTTCGGCCTTCTCTGCGCAAGCGCTACTTGATGCGCGCAAGTCGTGGCCTTGCCATCCCAACGCTCTTAGGCTCTCTAGCGGGGGCCTTTTTGGGCATCTCCTTACCGGTCAATGTAATCGAATGGACCCTGGCGTTTGTCATGATGGGCATGGGCGTTACCCTCTTTCTCAAACCTGAACGCTGGGGTGGCCCATCGGATGCCAAACGCAGACTTACCCCATGGCAAGCCGGGCTTTGGTTCTTTTTAATCGGGTTTTATGGAGGCTTTGTCCAAATGGGCATTGGTGTTTTAATGCTCATTGCCCTCGTTTTAGGGGACCGATGGTCGCTGCGCGACGCCAATGTCATCAAGCTCCTCATGGCCTTAATATTGGCTATTCCAGCTGGATTGCTCTATGTAGTTAGCGATAGGGTAGAGTGGCGGCCCGGGCTCATTATGGCGTTTGGCGCCACCTTAGGCGCCTGGTTTGGTGCCCGCTACATTGTTCGCATTCCAAAAGCACAGCCGTATGTGCGCTATCTTTTAATGGCCGTAGTTCTTTTTGGCGCAATCCAAGCCGTCTACAAAGCCATGACCTAACTTTGCGGCATGTCCACAACACTTCTGGCACTTTTCCTTTTAATGCTTCCTATTGGCCTAGGAGGCCTTGCGGGTTTTCGCTCTATTCCAACCGGGTGGTTAGCCCGCAGTAATGCTTTTTCTGGCGCATTCCTCTTCGCGGTCACCGTATTCCTATGGATACCAGAGTTAGCACATGTTGAGCATGACCGAGGTTTACCCTGGGGTATTTGGATTGTATTGGGGTACTTCTTGCAATTTGCGTTAGACAGTCGATCTAAAGGATTGGAACATGGACATATCCATCACCATGACCCCAATCCTTGGCCTGCCTACCTCGGACTTCTTATCCACTCTGTTGTGGAAGGGATCCCCATGCTGCGCTTACGCGAATCAGAGCAACTTGCTTTTGCCTTATCGCTGGGGGTACACAATTTACCTATTGCGGCACTTTTGGCATTTTGGCTACGTCAGTGTGGTATTTCCTTTCGTCATACTATTTTAGCCCTGCTCGGCATGAGCCTTGCTGCGCCTCTTGGTGCCGGCGTCGGTGTTTTATTGCCCCTTGATATGCCAGGGATGGAAGGATTTATTGGCGGATTGGTCGTCGGCATCTTTTTACATGTCTCTAGTACCATTTTGTTTGAACTTCAAAAAGACCACCGAATCCCCTCTACCCTGTGGTTCATCGTTATTTTGGGCCTCTTGTCCGGGTACGGCTTGTCACACTTCATTCATCATTAAATCACTTCATATGGCACAGATCACCCTAGGAGGCACTCCTTGCTCAACCATTGGCAACCTCCCTGTCGTAGACAGCACCGCTCCTGCTTTTACTTTATCTAAGCAAGACTTGAGCACCGCTTCCTTGCATGATTTTGCAGGAAAAAAGGTTGTTTTAAACATCTTCCCCTCTATCGAAACAGGGGTTTGTCAAAAAAGTGTCCGGGCATTCCATGAAAAACTCAATGGGATGGACGGCGTTCAGTTGCTCAACATCAGCATGGACCTACCCTTTGCCGGTGCACGTTTCTGTGGCGCTGAAGGGTTAGAAAATGTAACCTTTCTATCCGCTTTCCGCGCACCCTCGTTTGGGGCGGATTATGGTGTCACGTTTGCCGACAGCAAATTTGCGGGTCTATTTAGCAGAAGCGTGGTGGTCATCAATGAAGTTGGTCAGATCATCCACACGGAGCAAGTAGTTGAAACGGGACATGAGCCCAATTATGAAGTGGTTCTTGGGCTGCTATAGTCTTGCATAAAAGCCCTGAAAAAAGCCCGCATGCTGCGGGCTTTTTTTTGGGGTTTTGTTTACGGCTGACTAGATAGCCATTCAAAGGCGGAAGGAAAGCGTTTTTTCCATGCCACCTCGCTGTGGTCCGCCTTGCTGTCTAACACCCATTTGAAGGCGTGTTCAGTACCTGGATACCCAAGGTCGCTCAAGGTGTTTTTTAAGCGATCTATCCCGGGCTGCAGCTGGGCATCTAAGCCAATGCCCCCATTGTCCATATAAAAATGGCCATCTGGAAACGGAGCGCCACGCTCTTTCCACGGAGTGATGGCATCTACTACCAGTCCGTTGCCCGTTTCTACGAACACCGCAGGGGAAAAAGACAGGGCTCCATCAAAAACCCTAGGATATTCTGTCAATAGCCGAAAAGCCAAGACTCCGCCCATACTAGAACCAGCAAAAAACACCCTACTCTTCTCGGATATATTTCCTTCCGCCTCAATGTAGGGTAAGACCGTATGGACCAGGTAGTCTGTATATGCCTCTCCCAATGTGCCGGGTCCATATTCTAGACGTCTCCGGTTGCCACTTTCGGTAGCACAGTCCAATGCAACCACTATGGTGGGGGGGATTTTGCCTTGTTTCATCAAAGTCAAAATGGCCTCATCTACCGCCCAGTCGACCCCAAAGGTGCTCGTGGACGGATCAATGCAATTTTGGCCATCCGACATGAGCAAGAGGTCCATAGGACCATCCAACTTTACCCGTGCCAAATCAACCGGGGTCCATACCCACATTCGACGAGAAGGGATGATACCCTTGGGATCCGCGGGCGACATAGTCAAGGTGAGGTGGCCACTGACTTGGCCAATATTGACCCGTTTTGCGGGGCCAAAGGACACCGCATGCACGGTCGTATCCATGTCTTGCCATCCGCCCAAATCACGGAAGGCCAACCCTTCTTGAAGTTTCGCTTCAAAATCCCAAGTGCCTAGGGTGAATTTATAGGCAAAAGCTGAGTCCTTAGGTGCAAATTGAAGGGCCCATGTATTTGGGTCGGTGGCATCGCGTTGCATAGCCAAACCGCGACCGTTCCAACCTCCCAATTCAGAAGAACTGCCTGTCACAAAAACGGTATCCGTTAGAGGTAAAGGTTCTTCCGTCATCAGGGCAATGCGTGTTTGCCCCTGGGTATCCGAGGAATTGCATGCGACCACCAGCACCATAGACAGGCCCCCTACTAGCCAAATGAACCTGGACATCATAGGATTTTCTCTTTATAAAGTTGATGGTACAGATCCCGAACTACGCCATCGGCCAGACCAATCTTTGGCACATAAATCCAGGTGGCCCCTGCCCATTTCATGGCTTGTCGATATACCTGTAATGCGGGCACAATGACATCGGCTCGGTCAAGATTCAAGCCTATTTCGGTGATGCGTTCATCAGGCGTAAGGGCTTCAATCTGCTTGCTTAATCGATCTAAGAATTGGCGCGAAAGTGGCTCACTAATAGGTCGTTCACTTAATTTGTGGGCCTTATTGATATTACCTCCTGAACCTACCAAGGCAATTTTTCCTCTACGCAGTCCTGCACACTCCTCCACCCAGGCCTGCATGGTCGCCCACTCGCGCTGGCTATCCACATGGCTCAAACTACGGACTGTTCCGATGGGGAATGAACGGGCCTCTCCCGCCTGCCCAGCATGAAAAAAGGTCAATTCCGTCGAGCCACCTCCCACATCCATAAAGAGCAAATTCTCCTCTTTAGGCTGGATTTTATCAAATAATTTTGCATTGAAGATCAGCCGTGCTTCCTCTTCCCCCTCAATGATGTCAATCTGAATACCCGTTGCACGGCGAATCTTCCGAACCCAACGGGCAGCATTCTTTGCTTCGCGCATGGCGCTCGTAGCACAAGCGCGATGTGCCTCTACCCCATTGACCTTCATGATGGCGGCAAAGGCCCGAAAGGACTCCACAAGTCTTTCACCGGTCTCTTTGCTAATCTTCCCTGTTTTAAAAACATCTTCACCCAAGCGCACAGGCAATCGGGTCATGGAGACCTTTTTATAGTGCGTAAGTTCTGGAGTGGGAATAACGTTGCTAATAAGCAAGCGCAAAGAGTTTGACCCAATATCTATCGCAGCAATTTTAATGAGTTTCATATACGTCCACCGAATTTGAGTTGCTGCTGAACATATTGATAAAGTTCTACTTGACTGCGCACCTTTCTGCCGGGAATCTTTCGGTATGCATTGGGGTCTTCCCCTTGCAGGACACGGGCTTTTACATTATCCTTCCAAATGCAGTCCAAATGGTCCAATATCTGTCGTTGAACCTGTGTGCAATAGATAGGCGTACCCACTTCGACCCGTAGATCAAGATTTCGAGACATGAGGTCAAAAGAAGCGACATACATGTGCCAGTTTCCATCATTAGAAAAGGCATAGACACGGTTGTGCTCTAAGAATCGATCCACGACGGAAATGATGTGTATGTTTTCACTTAAGCCTTTTACGCCCGGTTTAACACAGCATACCCCACGGACAATCAGTTTAATCATTACCCCAGCTTGGCTTGCTTCATAGAGTTTCTGTCCCATGTCGTAACTGGACAGGCTGTTGAATTTCATCCAAATCTCCGCCTTCTTGCCCGCTTTTGCATGCGCAATCTCTTGGTCAATGCATCGGAGCAGTCCTTTTCGGGTAAAATGTGGACTCACAAGTAAGTGCTTGTATTTCTGCACGCGATAGGGTTCTGCCAAGAATTGGAAGACCTTTTGCACCTCTTTGTTGATGCGTTTATCCGCGGTAAAGAGAAAATAATCAGTGTACACCTTTGCAGTCTCTTCATGAAAATTACCGGTACCGATAACGGAAAATAGTTCGCGGCCTTTGCCATTTTGACGGACCACGCTAATGATTTTACTGTGGACTTTCAGCCCTTCCACACCCGTTTGCACTTCGATGCCCTCTTTGCGCATTTTTTCGAGGTAGTGAATGTTGTTTTGCTCATCAAAACGGGCCTGCAGTTCAATCACCACTTGCACCTTTTTTCCATTCTTTGCGGCATTGATTAAGGCAGAAATAATTCGGGACTGAGATGCCAACCGATAGAGCGTAATCGAGATAGACTCCACATGAGGATCCATCGCAGATTCACGCAAAAAGCGAATCACATAAGAAAAGGTATGATAAGGGGTATAGATCAGAATGTCTTTTTGACGAATAACCTGTAGCAGCGAGCGCTCCAAATCCAGTTCAGGGTGCATGATAGGAGGCAGCTGCGGATGTTCCAAATGGGGGCCGCCAACATTGGGGAAACGCATGAGGTCTCGCTTATTGTGATAGCGACCTCCTGGATTCAAGGCATCGGTGTCCTCAAACCCAATCCGCTGGACCAACTCCGTCAAAAAAGATGCGGGCATATCCGCATCATAGGCCATGCGCACCGGATCCCCGGCCAATCGGTCTTCGAGCCCGCGCCGAATGCGATCCAGCATTGTTTTGGACACATCATGGTGGTCCATGTCCAACTCTGCATCCCGCGATATTTTAAAGGCATGGGCCTCAATCTTGTCCGCGGGAAAAATGAAATAAGCATAGCGCAAATTGTAGCGCAATACATCATCCAAATACATCAAGTAGTTCTTGCCATATTTGGGCAAGGCAACAAAGCGCCCATGCAAATCGGTGGGGACTTCAATCAAGGACTGCACCATTTTGGTTTTTCCCTCTGAGTGCAGCTGGATGGCCAGATAAATCGAACCGTCATTCAGTTCCGGAAAAGCTGCGTTATCCCGTAAGATCATTGTGAATACGGAGGGACTGATTTTTTCGATATAGTACTTCCGAACAAATTCCTCTTGACCTTTGGTTAACTGCTCTTCTGTGATTAAAGCAATTCCCTCAGCCTCAAGCGCCACCATAAGGTCTTCATAAATTTTTTCGACTTGGCTATTCTGCAAATGCACCGCATCCTGAATGGCCTGCATCAGGTCTTGTGGCGTCCAACCGCCAAGTTGTTCTATGACCTTCTTCTGATTGGACAATTTATCTAGTCGCTGAATACTTGCATAGCGGACACGGAAAAACTCATCCAGATTATTGGAGAATATGCCTAAAAACCTAACCCTTTCTATGAGCGGATTGCGCTTATCCTGTGCTTCTTGGAGCACACGGGCATTGAAGTGCAACCAACTTAAATCGCGATTGACAAAACGTTCACGTGCTCCGCGCATCATGGTGATTCGGTTTTATTCTTAAGGTTCTTGGGGAAGTCAAAGAAGCGCAATTCCGCTTCAAATTCCAAGTTGGCCCACTCATTCATCTTAAAATCCAGGCCCACCATTCCTGTTGTGGGAATATTTGCCACCTGGTGAGAAATACAACGGTTCAAAAAATCCGTGTGACATGGATTGTGGCCAAAGACCATCACTTGATCTACCGATGCTGGAAGCCCTCTCAATTCATGCAAGAGCTCCTCTTTAGAAATACCATACAAAGACGGGCGCACTTGGATGGCTTCTAAGGACAACGCCATATTACGCGCAAAAATGATCGCGGTATGGTACGCACGTGTGGCAGGGCTGCTCAGGATTAATGGCTCGCTTTGATTCGTGGAAGCAAACCAAGTAGACATGACATGCGCATCACGGATACCACGTCCTTTGAGTGGCCTGTCCTTGTCTGTGAGATGTGGATGATCCCACGATGATTTGGCGTGACGGACCAGGTAAACCGTTTTCATAGAGCAGGAATAAAAGGCATAATCGATATGCTTCGGATGAATGTAACGTTTAATCTAGCGGCCATCTTCACGTTCAGTTGCCTTTACGCGTTGCCATAAAACTTCCCACGCCACCAGATCCACCCCCACGGGCGTTCTTCCTTCGGCAGACAACATCTCTTCCATTGCCTGAAAGCGCCGCACAAATTTGGCATTACTCATGGCCAGCGAATGTTCGGGATCCAATCCGCGGTGCTTCGCATAATTCACTAGGGCAAATAGGACATCGCCTAGCTCCATACTTTCTGAGGCCGCATCTGGCGCGGTGCGCATCTCATGTAACTCCTCTTCTACTTTTGCCCAAACACCTTCGGCATTGGGCCAATCAAAGCCTACGCCTTGCACTTTTTCTTGCATCCGGTAGGCTTTCACCAAGGCGGGAAGTGCTTTCGGCACTCCTTCCAAAACGGACGAACGCCCCGTGCCTTTTTCTTTGAGTTTAATGGCTTCCCAATTTGCCTTTACTGCTTGGCTGTCTTTTGCCTCTATGTCGCCATAAATATGCGGGTGACGTCGGATTAACTTTTCACACACGCCATGCAGAACATCTGCTACATCAAAAGCGCCACGTTCTGCCCCCAATTTGCTATAAAAAACAAGGTGTAGAAAAAGATCTCCAAGCTCTTTTTTTAGCTCATTCCAGTCCCCTTGGTCGATCGCATCGGCCAACTCATAGGTTTCTTCAATGGTTAACTTTCGTAGCGTTTCGGCCGTCTGTTCGCGATCCCACGGGCATTTCTCCCGCAGTTCGTCCATAATGGTCAGCAGACGTTGAAACGCCGCTTGTGCCTCATTCGGATGGGGCATCGGCTGAATCCGTTTCTATTGCCGGGGTAGCTTGGTCCTTCTTTTTTGCCTTGGGCTTTTTGACCGGTGCAGATGTACCTACTTCTTCTTCAAAGAAACCATACTGTACCAAAAGATTATACCAGTTGGCAAACTTCTTCATGTCACTGATATAGACGCGCGTCTCATCATAGTCCGGCACATAGGATTGAAACGCAGCCAAAATTTCTGAGGCGTCCGCTTTATGCGAAACGGTCTTTTCACCCTTTAAGGCCTTCCCCGTTGCTTCATACAACTCGCGCAAGGGCTTCTCCCCTTCTAGCGTATACATGGCAATTTCATCAAGCGCATGAACTTGCTGCTGTGCCGAAACGGTTATACGTTTTTGGTCATCGAGGGATTCCACTAAAATGCCATTGCGTGTCTGTGCAACAAGATGATAGAGTCCTGGGCGGCCCGATATGGCCAAGATAGTTTTGATGGATTTCATAGGATTTATTGCGGAGGGTTATTTTCCCATTGGTGGATTTTTTCCAGCAAGGACGAATCATTTTCAAAAGTTAATACATCGCGGTAAGCCAAAGCTGTTTGCGCAATGGAAGTATTGGGGTACGCATCCCATAACATGGTAAGGGTTTGGATGGCACGCGGGCGATCATGCAGTTTTTCTTCCCATACTTGCGCAGCAGCAAAAAGGGCCAGCGCACCTTCCCATTGACCCTGGAGAGAATCATGCACGGACATATAGGTCCGAATGGCATACAACGCCCCACCGGGCACCTGTGCCTGAACATCACCTGAGATGAGGGTATAACGTGCCCACAAGGAATCATTCGGTGCCACTTCCGCGGCTCCTTCAAATGTGCGCAACAGGTCCTTCCAACCTGCCGTATCGGCAACCAAAACTCCTTGCGCCTCATTAGAAACAAAAAGGTCATCTATCGCCTCCTCGGCACGTGCTATAGGGTCTTGACATGACGTAAGGCCCATAAGACCTATCAAGAGGTAGAGATGGAACGCTTTCATTTCACGTCAAATTTTAGCCGATAAAAGGGATTCACCTTGCCTGAAGCTATATCCTTCAGTCGGCCTTGAAGCATTCTGCGCTTTAAAGGCGTCAAACGATCTAAGAATAACATGCCTTCAATATGATCATATTCATGCTGAAAGATTCTCGCAGGCAATCCGGTAAATGATTCTTCTACCCACGTGCCATCAGGCAGTTGAGATTCTATCACGATAGAAGGTTTTCGTTTTACAGTTTCATGAATATCTGGAATACTCAAGCAGCCCTCTTCAAAGCCCCAAAGCTCACCAGATTCTTCCAAAATGGTCGGGTTTACAAACACCCGTTTAAAATTCTTGAGCACTTCCGCTTCTTGATCATTCTCTGCATCTTCTGCAAACGGAGAACCGTCCACCACAAAAATGCGCCAAGAAACCCCTACTTGGGGAGCGGCTAAACCCACGCCTTTAGAAGCATACATCGTTTCAAAAAGATCTTCAATAAACTGCTTCGTTTCTTCCGCAGTTGCATCCACTTCTTGGGCAACGCGTTTAAGGACTGGGGAACCGTATGCAACGATGGGGTATACCATGAGTAAACTTTGAGGCAAAGATACAGCCCTGACCTACCTTTGCATCATGGGAATTTGGCTCGGACTCGACGTTGGTGCTGTGCGAACAGGCATAGCGGAATCAGATCTAGGCCATACCATGGCCTTCCCCGTGCACACCGAAAAGACCGAAACCCTCCTCGCCTACTTGCAAAAAACCTATCCTTTAGAAGGTCTGAGCGGTGTAGCCATTGGGCTTCCGGTGAATTTTCAAGGTGATGCGACAGAAGGAAGTGCCCATGCCCTTGCCATTGGACAGAAAATTGAGGCTTTGTGGCCGCATATTGCATTGCATTGGGTAGATGAGCGATTCACCTCCAAGTTGGCTGCCCAAGCAGCCCATGCCGCAGGAGCCAAAGCCCGAGTAAAAAAAGACAAAGGCATGTTGGATGCTGCATCTGCTTGCCTCATTCTAGATAATTTTTTGACGCAAAAAAAACGAACATGACAAGCAACGCTGAATTACGTTCCATCATAGAAAAAGCATGGGAAGACCGGACCTTACTCCAAGATGCGGCTACCCTTAAGGCGATCGATGCGGTTATTGCCTCCCTTGACTTGGGTGTACTGCGGGTAGCAGAACCTACTCCTTCCGGCTGGAAGGTGAATGAATGGGTTAAGAAAGCGGTGGTGCTCTACTTCCCCATTCGTAAGATGGAAACCTTCGAGGTCGGCCCTTTGGAGTTTCATGATAAGATGGCGTTAAAAACAGGCTATGCAGAAAAAGGTATCCGAGTAGTTCCGCATGCCGTTGCCCGTTATGGTGCCTTTATCGACCGCGATGTGATCCTGATGCCTTCCTACGTGAATATTGGTGCCTATATCGGTGCGCGCACGATGGTTGACACCTGGGCTACCGTAGGAAGTTGTGCCCAAATTGGTTCCGACGTCCATCTTTCTGGCGGTGTCGGGATTGGAGGCGTTCTTGAGCCGCTACAGGCTGCGCCTGTCATTATTGAAGATGGCGCCTTTATTGGCTCTCGCTGTATTGTGGTTGAGGGGGTTCACGTGGAGCGAGAAGCTGTTTTAGGTGCCAACGTTGTCTTGACAGCCAGCACCAAAATCATCGATGTTACCGGAGATCAGCCGATGGAATATAAAGGCCGCATCCCAGCGCGCAGTGTGGTTATTCCAGGCAGCCAGCCCAAGATTTTTGCCGCAGGCATCTACCATGTTCCTTGCGCCTTGATTATTGGCACCCGCAAAGAAAGTACAGACCGTAAAACCTCGCTCAACGAGGCGTTGCGAACCTTCAATGTAGCGGTTTAAACCATGGGGCATCCAGCGCTTCAACATCTTGTTTTTACCACCATTGGCAAAGTAGCCGATGAGGCAGGCCTTCGATGTTTTGTCGTAGGAGGATGGGTACGTGACCGCCTGATGGAACGTGGAGATTCCAAAGATGTTGATTTTGTCGTTGTAGGGGACGCTTTGTCCATCGCTCAAGAAGCTGCCCGCAGACTAAAAGCGGGAAAGGTGACGGTTTTCAAAAATTTTGGCACTGCCCAATTTCGTTGGAAAGATTGGGACATTGAATTTGTTCAAGCCCGTTCCGAAAGTTATACGGCAAATTCCCGCAACCCCACGGTAGCGCCGGGAAGTCTTGAAGAAGATCAATTACGACGAGACTTCACCATCAATGCAATGGCCTATTCGGTTAATGCGGGTGATTTTGGCACTTTACTGGATCCTTTTAATGGCAAAGTTGACCTTATAGAGAGGCGCATCCGCACGCCCATTGACCCTATCAAAACATTCACGGATGATCCATTGCGCATGCTCCGCGCAGTGCGATTTGCCAGTCAACTGGACTTCAGCATTGATCCAGAAACCCTGAAGGGAATGCAAGCATGCGCAGAACGCGTCAGTATCCTTTCCCCTGAGCGAATCGCGACGGAAGTAAACAAGACAATGGAGAGCCCCGTGCCGAGCGTTGGTCTTTCTTGGATGTACAAAGGAGGCCTCATGCCCTATATCCTACCCGAAGTGGATGCACTTGCTGGGGTAGATGAAGTGGAGGGGCATTTGCACAAAGACAACTTTTGGCACACCCTTGAGGTGGTTGATAATTTAAGCCGCGTCACCCCCCATATATGGGACCGGTGGGCTGCTTTATTGCACGACATTGGCAAACCCCCGACGAAACGATTTATCAAAGGCACAGGTTGGACGTTTCACGGACATGAGTTCTTGGGCGGGAAAATGGCCAAGAAAATATTTAAGCGCCTGGCCTTACCTCTAGACGAACGCATGCAGTATGTGGTCAAATTGGTCCAGATGTCTTCTCGCCCCATTGCCGTTGCAAGTGATATGGCGACCGATTCCGCCGTGCGTAGACTCCTTTTTGACGCAGGAGATGCCATTGACGCCTTGATGGATCTTTGTGAGGCAGATATCACCACCAAGAATCCAAAGAAAAAAGAAAAGTACCTCGGAAACTTCCAAAAGGTGCGCGAAAAACTGGTTGTGGTTGAAGCCCGTGACCATCTGCGCAATTGGCAACCGCCGGTGGACGGAAATCAACTCATGGAGTGGTTCGGCTTGGCGCCTGGCCGCGAAATTGGTCAATTAAAAGCAAGTATCCGAGAAGCAGTGCTAGATGGGGAAATCCCCAATACCTTTGAGGCAGCACGCGAACTCGCTTACACAAGTGCCATCAAAATGGGTATAACGCCAAAGATTTCAAAATGAATACACGTCTCACTTTACGCGCCATCCTTCATTGTCCTGGAGATGTTTTTCGGGATATTGCCATCTCAAGTGATGCCCATTTAGAAGACCTCCACCATGCGATCGTCTCAGCATATGCGATCGAGGAAGGGCAAATGGCCTCTTTTTATACCACAGATGATCAATGGACACAATTGGATGAAATCCCTGTGATCGCTATGGATCCTAATGGACGGGGCGCTATGAAAGACCATCCATTGTCGAGCATCCTAGGTAGTAATGGACAGCGTCTCATCTTTATTTATGACTTTCTCGCTATGTGGACCTTTATGGTCGAATTTGTCCGGAGCGATGAAGGCGCGCAAGAACAGGCCCAGGTTGTACTATCCTATGGCGATCGTCCTGCAGAAGCCCCAGACCCTGAGTTTGCAGGTGAAGGCGGTCTTGCCTATGCGGACGAAGACGAAGAGGAAGAAGATGAATATGGTTTTGACGAGGAGGACCTAGAGGGCTATACCTCTGATGCTTGGTAGGATTCTACACGCAATACAACCGTGACGGGTACGCGGACACTGTCTTTAAAAACGACCCATTCTTTTGTACACGCCCAAAGAGTCGTCTCCAATCTATAGACGGCCTCTTTTCCTTGTAAATACACCCGCACTTTTTCTTCCATCACATTCCCAAAAAAGGTAGCCTTGTGTAGGGAACGCCATCGAATTTGGACTGCCTCTTCCCCCGCTAACTGAGCCGGAACAAGCTGTATTTGGGCCAAATCTGATCGGGTGATAGGGATATAACTTTCCATGATGATTATCTAAGTTACGAAGAACTCCTAGAGGATTTACCTTCGCAGTATGTCTCCCCCTGCTCTTTGGATGCTCCACGGTCCCACTGCCTCTGGCAAAACCCGCCTCGCTATTGACATAGCAGAAGCAATCGGTGCATCCATTTTAAATTGTGATGCACGCCAGGTGTACAGAGAGTTGAATATTGGGGTCGCTCGGCCGAGTGCGGAAGAGCTGCAATCAGTTCCTCACCAAGGCATTGCCACCCATAGCATACATGCACCCTTGACCGCAATGTCCTACGCCCAATGGGCAAGGCCTTGGATCCAGCAGGAACTTGACGCGGGTAGATCTATTGTGATTGTTGGCGGTTCTGGACTTTATGCCAAAGCCCTGCTTTACCATAGCGACGCACTCCCTCAAGCCGACCCAGAACTGCGTACAATATTAGAAGCACGCTGGGAGGATGATCCTGATGGTCTTATCAAGGAATTACAAAAGAAAGATCCCCTTTATGCAGACAAAGCAGACTTAAAAAATAGTCGGCGTGTTATTCGGGCCTTGGAGGTGATACTTAGCACGGGGATGCCCTATTCATCCCAACGCACAACCGAAGCCACATCCAAGCCCTTTTTTCGTGCAGCCCTGAAAGAATGGGCAATATGGCCTGACATGGATGCGTTAACGAAGCAGATACATCGAAGAACCAAAGAAATGATGCGCAATGGCCTTCCTGAAGAAGCGCATTCCCTTTCCCCCTTTAAAGACTTTACGGCCATGCAAACCGTGGGCTATCGAGAATTTTACCAAGCGCCATTGTCCTCTTTGGCCGTCATTGAAGCCAACATTGCCCTACATACCAGGCAATACGCAAAGCGCCAACTGACATGGCTAAAAAAACAACCCCATGTACAGCCCATCCCGCAGGCAGCCACCCTTACCTCTTTGCTAAGATGAACCGATTGACTTCCATGCGACCCAAAAAGCGCCTTGGATTCTTGTCGCCCCTCTATCTTTTTGGGGTAGCCCTGCATCGAAGTTTGTATGAATGGAAAATCATTGTTCCCTTCACCCCCAATCAACCCACGTTGGCCATTGGGAATCTCCATGCAGGAGGCACAGGGAAAACACCCGTAGCCCTTTGGGTCGTCGAAAAACTTCAACCCCATTTGCCCCATATCGCCTATGTAAGCAGGGGATATGGACGAAAAACCAAGGAAGCACTTTGTGTCCAACTGCAAGACCCCGTGAGCCAAGTAGGCGATGAAGCTCGCATGGTTCGACAACACTTTGGCCATAGCCCCGATGTTTCTGTGGTCGTTGCCCATCAACGCAAAGATGCTTTTGCCTTATTGCCAAAAGATTGTCCCGTGATTTTAGACGATGCACTCCAGCACTGGGCCCTGTGCAGCCAAGTGACCTTGTTAGTCTGTCCGCATGGTAAATGGTACACGGACGAGCAGGTTTTGCCTGCTGGGCCTCTCCGCGAACACCCGCAAGCCGCCTCACGTTTTTCTGCCGTTTTGATTAGCAAATGCCCCTATCCTATGGATGCCCACGAACGCCTCGCAATGGTGCAAAAACTAGGGCTTCATAAGGAACAAAAACTCTTCTGTGCGCAAGAAAAGATGGGCGAGCCACAAGCACAATGGAATGCCCCTACCTGGAAAGGGGATGAAACTTCTTTGGTTTTTTCTGGGATAGGGGCTGCACAGGATTTTGAGGCCTTTGCGGAGCACCCAGATCGATATCCGCAAGGAGGCGTTGCGGCGATGACCTTGCGCTTTCCTGACCATAGCCCTATGGATGCCTCTCGTTGCCAGAAAATTGCAGAAGATGCTTTTCAGGCGGGTTGCAATACCCTTTTAACAACACGTAAAGATCTTGCCCGTTTGACCAAAAAACCAGAAGCCTGGGCGGACTTACAGGTCTATGTGATTCCCCATGAAGCAGACTTTGGGGAAGATGAAAAACCCTTCTTAAGATGGCTTGAAAGTCAATGGAAGGCCCACGGATACCGCGTACCTTTGCCTCTATGAGTACTGGAACGGCAACTGCCTATGAAGCAGTTATAGGACTGGAAGTGCACGTGCAAATGAACACGCGCTCCAAGGCATATTCATCGGACGGTTACGACTACGGTGCCTCTCCGAATACGCAAGTTTCTCCGATCACTTTAGGCCATCCGGGAACCTTGCCAAAGGCCAATGTAGGCGTGGTACGCAGTGCCGTGCGTTTAGGCCTTGCCTGCGGCTGTGACATCCGAGAGTTCAATGCCTACGCAAGAAAAAATTACTTCTACCCCGACTTGCCCAAAGGGTATCAGATTACCCAAGATCAAACACCCATTTGCACAGGCGGAGGTATTGTCATTTCATCGGAAACATTCTCTCCAAAAAGGATCGGCCTCACACGGATCCACATGGAGGAAGATACCGGCAAATCTATCCATGACCTGGACCCTTTTCACACCTTATTGGACCTAAACAGAGCGGGCGTTCCTTTGCTTGAAATCGTATCCGAACCCGATTTTCGCAGTGGCGAGGAAGCCTACCTCTACCTACAAGAAATCCGCAAACTCGTCCGCTATCTTGACATATCCGATGGCAATATGGAAGAGGGATCTTTACGTTGCGACGTAAATATTTCCATTCGTCCTGTGGGCCGCGAAGCGTTCGGAACCAAAGTAGAAGTCAAAAATTTAAATTCCTTTCGCAACGTTCAGCGCGCCATTGATTTTGAATATGACCGTCAATGTGACGTTTTGCACGCAGGAGGCAGCTTATCGCAAGAGACTAGGACCTTTGATGCCGCTAAAGGATGCACGATCGCGATGCGCTCCAAGGAAGATGCCAATGATTACCGCTACTTCATAGAACCGGACCTTGCCCCTGTGCGTGTGTCCGAAGCATTCAAGACAGAGATCCAGGACGGCATGCCTCCCCTACCGCAAGCACTCGTAGCTCGGTATCAGGAAGAATTGGGTCTTAGCCGTTATGATGCCCAATTATTGACGGAATCCAAAGAGACTGCACTGTACTTTGAAGCACTTTTAGCCGCCCAATGCCCCGCAAAATCAGGGACAAACTGGCTCATGGGGCCGGTGCAAGGCTGGCTCAATGAAAGAGCGATGGACTGGTCCAAATGGACCCTGCCTGCCGCCAAATTAGCCGAGTTGATTGACCTAGTCGAAAAGCGTACGGTTAGTTTTAGTGCAGCCGCACAGCAGATTTTCCCTGTGCTGATAGAACAACCCGAAGCTGACCCTCAAGCTTTAGCAGAAACATTAGGATTAGTTCAAGAATCCAATGAAGATGCCTTAATGGCCCATGTAGATGCAGCTTTGTCTGCTTTTCCGGACAAAGTAGAAGAGTACCGCGCTGGAAAAAAAGGCCTTATGGGACTCTTTATGGGCGAAGTGATGAAGCGTAGCCGAGGTGCCGCCGACCCCCAAGTGGCCACTCAGTTGATTCAGAAAAGACTGGAGGCGTAAAGCTTCCTCCCTAAACATAGAGTCGCCTCACGATGAAAAAACCCTTCTTACGCACAGCTTTATGGGCTGCCATCATTCTAGGTGCGGCGACTGCATGCACAAAAGATCATGCAACGGTCCATTTAAACATAGAAGGCGCTACAGAGGCTATTGTCGTGCGCATTGAAGGCGATCACAGCATTCCATGGGACACTATCGCGATTACAGACGGGACACTCAACCTGTCTCTACCTGTTGACAGCACTTTACAAACATTTTATTACCTCGTTTTTAACTCAGGCGGAACCATGCGCTTGGGAATTCAGCCGGGTGATGAACTGAATGGACACGTGGATGCGCGGACAGCCTTGACAGCCTATACGTTGACCGGATCACCGTTAAGCGAGCAACTTCTGACCTTGTATACCCCCGTGCTGCGTTCTAGCACCTTTTTAGATTCCTTAGACGCAGACCGTCAGATGCACCTGAGAGACAGTACCGAGGCGGGCATCACGCGTGAAAAGCGAAACTATTCCGCTTTAGAAGTTCGCTACCTGGCACATCGCCGTGAGATCATGGAAGCCATGCAAAAGGATTCCAGCAATCTTGCGAACGTATTTGGTTTTTTCCAACAGGTTGGACAAGTCTCCCTCTTTACACCAGGCAAGGACCTGCCAATGTTAGAATCCTATGCAGCAGTGCTCAGCCATGCGCATCCAAATCATCCTTTAGCGCAGATCTTTGCCCAGGAAGTGACTGCAATGCGTCAGCTTCTACAACTTCCCTAAGCCGCAAGTCTAGATTTTAAATTAAAAAAGCCCTGGTCAGATTGACCAGGGCTTTTTTACTTTGTTCTCTTGCGGATTAGCGTACCACCATGATTTCACTCTTGGCATCGCCATTCTGTGTGCGGGTCACTACATAGCTACCTTTCGATAGGCCGGTCAAATCTATCGCGACATGTTCCAGACCCAAAGGAATTCGCTTCAAATCCAAGCGGCGAACAATACGGCCTTCAAGTGTCCGTACGGACACATGCACTTCACCTTGCGCTTCAACCGGAACTTGAATGCGGTCTACAGCCGGGTTAGGGTACACGCCAAGGGCCAACCCTTTTGTTGCATTGGGTCGCTCATTCAAACTGACAGGAAGGCTTGTAGAGGTAGAGGCTGTGTGAAACAAACCACGACCATGGGTTGCAATAAAGAAGTCGCCTTCTGTTTCGCTGCTCCCTGCCGCCATAGGATCAAAGTTTTCGTTGGTACGGTATTGCTCAATCTCAAAGACAGGGATACGCGCCATTCCATCATTCTCTTCCGCATACGTTGGCGCACCGCTGCTCACGTTATCGGTCATGAAAATACCCCATTCAGTTCCTACTACGAGGCGATTCGCATTCCCTTTGTCAAAGGATACAGAATAAGCCGGAACATTGGGCAAGTTTCCTTGCTTAGGAGAGAAAGTGGGCGCCCCGGCAAGGGCATTCGTAGAAACATATACAAAGTTTGTATTGCCGTAGTTCCCTAATGAAACGGCCACACGGTTCGCATCATTCGGATCTACGTCAATTCCCGTGATGACACGGTTAGGGAAAGTACCAATCTGCGTAACAGTCAAAACGTAGTCATTCACACTGTCAATACTTGCTTCACTCTTGCTGCGTGCTGCTTGCAAGTTTGAGATACGGTAGACGCGGCCATTGGTCGTGCCCACAAACAAGTGATCTCCATCATTTGAAGCCTTCATGTATTGCGGAGTAGTACCAGCACCCAAGTGGGCAATTTGCCACCACTCTGTACTGCCAAAACTGTGCACTTCACGGGTCATCCAGATACCGCCAATCTTTGGGAATGCAGCATCACTCCATGAACTCAAACCGGCAAAGAACATGGCTTGAACAGGATCTTGTGTTTTATACGAATCTCCTACATTCATCAAAGTTCCCGTTGTCACCTCAATGGGCAATCCGCCAATCGCCGAAGGCAAGGTCAAATCCGAACCTGTTGGCAAATACACATCACACGACATGATCACCTCCGATAACGGGGCCGATGTAAAGGTGATTTCAAAATAGCCTGAGTCAGCAACAAATATTCCCGAACCGTCAGCACTATTAATATTTCCTTGCGCGTCCGCCGTTAAAGTGACAGGTCCAGCATCGACATTAAATGTTCCTACCATATAGATGGCGGCATCTTGGCTATGACGCATCTTTCCTTTAAATACTTTCTTAATGCCATCGCCGTAACCCATGGAACGAATAGCAGGCAATAGTTCAAAGTTGACAGAATCTTCAGAATTCACATCATTGCTCGTCTCCCAAAGCTCAAAAGGCATCATCCAGTTAGATAAGGGAAATCCACGCTGGCTGGCTAGATTCATCAAGGGAGAGGCAAAGCTTGACCAAGATTGTCCCTCATTGTCAGAACGATAGAAGTTCCCGCTCTGCGTTTCTGCAAACATGACCTTAGGACGCAACCAAGAAATGTCCGAATGTCCACCATCACCGCCTAAAACGTCTTTGGCTGAGTTTGGAGATAATAAAGTTTGGTCAAAGTACGAGGTGCCATTGTCTTGGCAACCTCCAATCAATTTGCGGTCTTTACCAACACCGAAACCGAAATACTGGAATGTAGTGTAGCCAAGGTTGCGCTCGGTCCAAGTTTGGCCATGATCTGTTGATTTGAATACACCGCCATCATTGGAAGCATACACGATATTGCTGTTATTTGGATCAAACACCATTTCATGGCTGTCCGCATGCAGGTAGTAGGGGTTTCCGCCGCCGAAATTATTCAACGTGCTCACCTGACCCCAACCTTGATTGAGGTCCCACTGCCAAACGGTAATGCCCCCTAGCCAAATGTGGTCCTTGTTAGATGAGGATACCGCAAAAAGAAGGTCATAGATTCCCTGGCAATATTGACCGGTCCCAGAACCATTACACAAAGGATCAAAATTGTTTCCACGCTGACCAATCTTGGTCCAGTTTGTACCACCATCTGTTGAGCGATAAACAGCAGCGAGCTTACTTCCGTTGGTCTGAACCACATAGACATAGTTTTCATCTTGCGGGCTTATGGCATAACGCATGCGGCTACCCGTGCGACGTGGAAGGCTCGTTGCCGTCACGACAGGGGAAGAAATTTCATTAAATGTATTTCCGTCAGCAGAGTACATCGTTTGGCCTGATCGATTCAAGAAAATCTTGCCAGAAGTTGAAATGGCAAAATCTGTGATGCCGCCTGATAAGACGGTAGCCCATGTGGCACCGCCATCTGTAGATTTTTTGAAACCCGTGTTGGTCGCGGCATATAGGGTGTTCGCCACCGTTGGATGTGCTGCTAGATCCGCAACAGCAGACCATTCACCACTTCCAGAAACACTAGATGGAGTGGTTGAAGACAAATGCGTGAAGGTCATTCCACCATCGGTTGACTTGTAGATACCGCCACCGGCAAAGTTGGGGGTGGTGTTCTGGCCCGTTCCTCCATAGCCTAAGAAAATCTCACCTGTTCCGTAGTAAATATCACCATTGGATGCTTGTGTAATCGAGGCAACGGATTGGTTGGCTCCAGGATCACTGATGACATTCCAAGTGGCGCCTCCATTGGTTGACTTGAAGAGACCTCCACCCACTGATCCTGCAAACACAACGGCAGAATTGTTTTTATCGACTAACAATGCACGGGTACGACCGCCAAAGTTATCAGGACCCTTGTTGTCCCACATAAGTGACGTAGTCTTTGCAGAAGGCATAGAAGAAAGATCTTGCCATTCCTGCGCGACAATGGCGGGATCAATCTCGCCGGTTACGCCGTTTGCGCGCAACATGTTGAGGTATTCTTCCATTCCAGCATATTCCTCCTGCACTCCAGCAGGACGCGGCGAATATTTTGCCGTAGTAGATTGAGCGGGTAAAAAAGACCAGAGAGCTATAGCAGCAGCGCCTATGGAACTCAAAATAAAAACTTTCGTAGGTGTATGCATCGTTCGGGGGAATTTTCAATTCGTTAAAAATACAGCGTAAACTGCTTATAAAATGTGTTTTTCTGCATGATATGACGAACGAACCAAAGGTCCGGACTCAACGTGGATAAATCCAAGACTTTTGGCTTCCTCTTCTAGTAAGGCAAAAATCTCAGGATCCACGAAGGAATGCACAGGTAAATGCTTTGGTGTAGGCTGCAAATATTGACCTAACGTTACAACATCCACTTTGGCTTCACGAAGTTCATACAGGGACGTCCGAACCTCGTCTAAGGTTTCTCCTAGGCCCAGCATGATGCCGGTTTTGGTTCTATGCGCCCCTTGGTCCTTTAAATATTTCAACACTTGAAGGCTTCGGTCATATTGGGCCTGAATACGCACTTGACGTGTCAACCTCCGAACCGTTTCTATATTATGCGATATGACTTCTGGAGCCGCTTCTAACACGCGGTTGAGTTGTGCCTCTTGACCTCGGAAATCAGGAATAAGGGTCTCCATTGTGGTGCCAGGACTGATTCGACGCACGGCTTTAATCGTTTCAGCCCAAAGGATAGACCCACCATCCGGCAGATCATCACGGTCTACAGAAGTAATAACAGCATGCTTGACCTTCATCAACTTGATGGAGCGTCCTACGCGGTCTGGCTCATCCCAGTCAACGGGCAATGGGCGTCCAGTGGCCACATTGCAAAAGCCGCATGATCGCGTACAAATGTTGCCAAGAATCATAAAAGTAGCTGTCCCTTCACCCCAGCATTCACCCATATTAGGGCAATGGCCTGATTCGCAAATGGTATGGAGCTTATACTGGTCCACCAGTGAACGCACACGCTTATAATTCTCCCCTGTTGGGAGTTTTACACGCAGCCATTTTGGTTTACGGGTGGGAGTGGGTTTGGTTGCCTCTGTCATGGATTCTTATAACTGATAAACGTTTCAATTAGTTCAATCTAACCAAGCCGAAATGGTTTCACCACGCACATCAAAGTGACTTGTGTGTTGGGTAACCGTACCCTGGACCCACCACAGAAGTTGGGGACTCTCATGGTGTACATTCCAACGTGCTGCCATGTCAAGCGAAAGCATCCGGTCTTCTACCACATGCACCAAAAAACAGGGGGGACAGTGTAGAGGCGCCTGATAACGTTCTAAAAGGCGCATTGCCTGGGTACTGACGGGACAGCGGGTGCTATGCTTGAAAACCAAGAAGCCCCGGTCTCCCGAAGCCGCCTCCAAGGCCTGCAAGTCCGCCTCTTTAGAGAGAACGGTCCATTCCATACTACGCTGTATGCGCAGAAGTGGCCACATAGGCTGAGCCAATGAATGCGGGGCATTTTTCAGCCGAGCCACAAGACGTCAAACCTGATGCAAACAACAGCACGAGCGCAAGAGCAAATACACGTTTCATTTCGAGCAATTTGTTCAAAAGTACGACTTTCGCACTATGCAGCTCCCACCCCCTCCCCTTGCGTGGAAAAAATTCCTCCATCCTACCTTCCCCAACGCAGCCTGGGATGCGCTTACCGCAAGGATGCAAACGGCGTATGAACACAGCCAAGTATACCCTGATTCCAAGGATGTTTGGAATGCTCTTGAAGCGGTTCCACCCGAGAAAGTCCGGGTCATTCTTCTCGGACAAGACCCGTATCACGGGGCTGGCCAAGCACATGGTTTTGCCTTTTCTGTCCCTGTAGGACAACCCACCCCACCCTCGTTGCGCAATATTTTGAAAGAATATTGCGCTGACACCGGCTATTCTATGCCCTATTCGGGGGATTTACGCCTTTGGGCAGAAGAAGGCGTACTACTTTTAAACACCGCATTCACGGTCAATGCGGGCATGCCCGGAAGTCACAGTACGTTGGGCTATGGCCCCTTGGTTCAGGCGATGTTATATTCTTTGGCCGCAGATAAGCCACCTAAAGCCTTTTGGTTTTGGGGTCGGCATGCGCAAAAGGCAGCCTACGGACTGCCAGCGAATCAGCATCTCATCCTTGAAAGTGCACACCCTTCACCACTGGGTGCCTATCGCGGATTTTGGGGATCCAAACCCTTTTCAAAAACGAATCAATTTTTTGCGCAAACGGGTGAAAAATCCATCAATTGGTGCCTTGAGGGCTTACCTTTACCGGTATGATGCAGACAGTACTTTTTGGCTTGATTTTACTGCTGGCAATCGGCATGTCTGCCTATGCACTCTATCGCCAGCCGTCCTCCAAGCAACGTGAGGGTTCCTATGATGTGCAAGCCCAGCGCAACCAAGAATTGGAAGGGAAATTGCGGGAAGCAGAATTAGAAGTTGCCCGATTACAAGAACGATTGCGCCAATTAGAGAGCCAAAAAGAAAAGATGAGCCAGGAATTCAAACTCCTCGCACACGAAGCCTTGCAAGCGCAGACGGATGCATTACAAAAACAAATGAAGGAGGCCAATTCGGTCCAGCTATCGCTTGTTTTAGCCCCTTTTAAAGAGAAACTTGAAAGCTTTGGCAAGCGTGTCCAAGACACCCATGAAAGTGGCCAAAGAGAACGGATTGAACTGAAAACAGAAGTCATCAAACTTGTCGAGCAAAACGAAAAACTCAAGAATGAGGCCAACCAACTCACCAAAGCCTTGCGTGGAGACGTGAAAATGCAAGGAAATTGGGGAGAAATGGTACTAGAAAAACTACTTGAACGCACCGGCCTCACCAAAGGGCAAGAATACAGTGTGCAAGAAAGTGTCACCAATGAAGAGGGAAAGCGCTTCCAACCTGATGTGGTCTTGCACCTTCCCGAGGATAAAAATATTATCATTGACTCTAAGGTTTCATTGGTCGCCTATGAGCGTTTTGTTAATGCGGACACCCCAGAAGAACAAGCCATTGCACTGAAAGAGCACCTCACCTCCATGCGTTCGCACATCCGAGGTTTGAGCGAAAAGAATTATCAAAATCTCTATGGTGTTTCGTTAGATTTTGTCATCCTATTTGTCCCTATTGAAGGCGCTTATTCTGTTGCACTTCAAGCAGAACCTGGGCTCTACCAAGAAGCCTTTGATAAAAATATTGCGCTTGTCAGTGCAACGAGCTTGTGGTCTACATTGCGCACGGTCGGAACCCTGTGGCGCCAAGAAAGGCAGAATGCCAATGTTCAAGAAATTATTCGCCAAGCCTCTGACCTCTATGACAAATTCGCAGGCTTTTCGGAGGAATTGGTCAAGGTGGGCAATCAAATGGATACCGCCAAGCGCACCTACGAAAACAGTATGAAAATGCTGATTGATGGCAAGGGAAATTTGGTGCGTAGAACAGAAAACCTACGCCTCCTGGGGCTAAAAAACAGCAAATCGGTCAGCCCAAGTCTTGTTGATCGCGCAATGGACGGTGCCACCCACCAAGAAAACACCCTACCGAGCCCTGAAAAAGATCTTGGAGCGGACCAAGCCAATTGATATGGAAGGAATGATCTATGGGGTACATCCCGTATTGGAAGCGCTGGAGTCTGGGCAAGAGGTTGACAGAATCTTTGTCGTTCGCGGCAGAAGTGAAGCGGTAGACCCCATTTTGGAGGCTGCCAAAGCACGGAATGTACACGTCAAGTTTGTCCCCGTTGAAAAACTAGAACGACTCACCCGAAAGAACCACCAAGGTGTAGTGGCCTTTATTAGTGCCGTCGGTTTTGCTTCTTTGGAACATGTGGTCAGTATGGCCTACGAGCGTGGAGAAACGCCGTTAATTGTAGTGCTAGATCGCGTGACGGATGTGCGCAACGTAGGCGCGATTGCGCGGAGTGCAGAATGCTGTGGCGCCCATGCACTGGTTATTCCTGAACAGAATGCAGCTCCGATGAATGCAGATGCGGTAAAATCTTCGGCAGGAGCGCTTTTGCGCCTACCTGTTTGCCGAGAGAAAAACCTTTCTCACGCTTTGTCTTTTTTGGAGCAGTCTGGGCTCTCTATTGTGGGCTGTACCGAAAAAGGAGATAGCCTACTTGCCGATGCCGACCTTAGCTTACCGGTTGCCATCGTGCTGGGCTCAGAAGAGGACGGCATCTCTCCCCCTGTATGGAAAGGATGTCGTACCCACGCCAAAATCCCAACGGTGGGTGAACTGGGCTCCCTCAACGTATCCGTCGCTGCGGGTATGGCACTCTACGAGGCATTGCGTCAACGCACCAGCTTGGGCTGACCTAGAGCCATTAAGGGTATACAGATTATTCGCTAATGCGGGCCTTTAATGCGGCCACCTTGGCCAGGGCATCTGCCCCTTTTTTGCGTTCATTTTCAATCACCGCGGCGGGGGCATTGTTCACAAACCCTGGATTAGATAATTTCTTCTCAATCGAAGCGGCAAACCCTTCAAAATAAGCCACATCTTTTAGGAGGCTTGCGCGCTCCTCTTCAGATATTTCTTGCGTCCCCTCATCAAAATGAAGAAAATACTCCCGTGTCCCTGCCAAGAAGGCCATCGCTCCTTCCGGCACGGATGACTGAGATGAAGCATGAACCAATTTCTCAACCACCGCTAGGCCTATTGGGGCCTCCCCTTGGTAGCGAACATCAAGTGGCGTTTTGAAAGGGATGTTTCGGTCCTTCCGGATCGTGCGCAATACTGCGACCAATGCCTCAATATGACCAAAATCTTTCAGAGCCTGGCGGTCTTGGGTAGATGCCGTTGGCCATGTCTGTAGATTCAAGAAGGTGTCTTCAGAAACAGGGCGCAATGCATGCCATACTTCTTCGGTGATAAAGGGCATAAAAGGATGAAGCACTTTCATCAAGTCCTCAAAAAATCCCATGGTGCGCTCCAGTACCTCTGCCGATGCGGGCGAACCATAAGCAGGCTTGACCATTTCCAAGTACCATGAACAGAAGTCGTCCCAAATCAATTTGTAAATTTTGAGCAAAGCTTCAGATAAACGGTATTTTTTGAAATCATCTTCTAGCTCCAGCAATGTCTGAGCGAGCACTTGATCAAACCACGTCATAGCCCATTGCGCAGCTGCATCAGGTGCCTCGGGAGAAGATTCCCAACCCTTCACCAGGCGAAGCGCATTCCACACTTTATTGGAGAAATTTCGGCCTTGAATACACAAATCCTCATCAAAGGGGAGGTCATTTCCTGCAGGGGAACTCATGAGCATGCCCATCCGCACCCCATCCGCACCATATTGTTCTATCAGCGTCAAAGGGTCTGGCGAATTGCCCAAAGATTTTGACATCTTTCTGCCCTGTTTGTCGCGCACAATACCCGTGAGGTATACATTTTCGAAGGGCTTTTTGCCCGTGTATTCAAATCCAGCCATGGCCATACGGGCCACCCAGAAGAACAAAATCTCAGGTGCCGTGACCAAATCTTGCGTTGGGTAGTAATAGGCCATCTCCGCATTGTCTGGATGGTTGATTCCATCAAAAACGGAGATCGGCCACAGCCAACTGGAGAACCAAGTGTCTAAGCAGTCTTCATCTTGCCGTAAATCGGACAGCGATAGGCCTGTTTGGCCCGATTGTATCCGAGCTTTTTTGAGCGCCTCTTCCGCTGTTTTTGCCACAACAAAGTCCGATTCCCCTTCGCCGTAAAAGAAGGCTGGGATCTGGTGTCCCCACCAAAGTTGGCGAGAGATACACCAGTCCTTGACATTTTCCATCCAATGACGGTAGGTGTTCTTGAATTTTTCTGGGATTAACTGGATGTCATCTGACATCACTGCGTCCAAGGCAGGCTTTGCCAGCTCGGGCATACGAATCCACCATTGCAAAGAGAGTCGCGGTTCGACGACAGCCCCTGTTCGCTCTGATGTACCCACCGTAGAAGCATAACTTTCTACTTTGACCAAATCACCGGTGGCCTCCATGTGCGCCACGGTGGCCTTTCGTGCTTCAAAGCGGTCCATTCCCGCCCAGGTTAAGCCAAAATCATTCAGGGTGCCGTCTTCATTCAGGACGTCGATTACTTCTAAGCCGTGCTTTTGCCCAATGGCATAGTCATTCCAATCATGGGCTGGGGTCACTTTCAAGCAACCTGTACCAAAATCTGGGGTGACATATTCGTCCGTAATAATGGGTATTTCCAATCCACCCAGAGGAACACGCACGTGCATCCCATGCAATGGGATATAACGTTCATCTTTGGGATGGATCGCAATAGCCCGGTCTGCCATAATGGTCTCAGGACGCGAGGTGGCCACCGTTAAATAGGTGCCAGGCTGCTCGATGACTTCATACCGGACATAATAGAGCTTGGCTTGAATCTCCTTATGAAGGACTTCCTCGTCACTTAAAGAGGTCTTCGCCTCTGGGTCCCAGTGAACCATGCGTTGACCACGGTAGATGTGGCCCTTCTCATAGAGATCAAGGAAGACGTTGATGACACTTTCGCTGCGTTTTTCATCCAGCGTAAATGCAGTACGATCCCAGTCGCAAGAGGCGCCAAGTGTTTTGAGCTGCTCTAAAATGATTCCGCCGTGCTTGTCTGTCCAATCCCAGGCGTGTTGCAAAAAGGCCTCTCGGCTTAAATCTGATTTCTTTATGCCCTCTGTGCGCAACTTCTGCACCACTTTGGCTTCGGTGGCGATAGAGGCGTGGTCTGTACCTGGCACCCAACAAGCATTAAACCCGCGCATTCGCGCGCGCCTGACCAAGACATCTTGGATGGTATTATTGAGCATATGCCCCATATGAAGGACCCCCGTCACATTGGGCGGAGGAATAACAATCGTATACGCGGGGCGCTCATCAGGCACAGAAGCAAATGCCTTGTGCTCCATCCAACGAGTGTACCATTGTCGCTCAACCTGACCGGGAGCATATTTAGAAGGGATTTCCATAGAACGCAAAGGTAAGAAGTGGCACTTTTTTTGCAGTAACCAATCTGGCGATTACATTTGCCGTCTTGGATATTTACATAACAAGCTAAAAAGTCATGAAACATTTCTTCGCCACTGCCACACTAGTATTCGTTTCCAGCCTCGCCATGAACGCCCAGGAAGCAAATCCCAATGCCGCAAATATTGCCTTCGAAAACAAGACAATCGACTATGGCAAGTTAAACAAAGACGCTGAAGGAGAGCGTGAATTCACCTTTACCAACAACGGAAAAGAGCCCTTGATTATTTCTAATTGCGTGGGTTCATGTGGTTGCACTGTGCCTAACTGGCCGCGTACACCTATTGCCCCAGGTGCCACTGCTGCAATCAAAGTAAAGTATGACACACGCCGCGTTGGCCGTTTTCAAAAGACCGTAACGGTACAAAGCAACGCGAGCAATGCCACAGAAGTATTAACGATTAAAGGTGAGATCATTGCCCCTGAAGCAACCAACACGGCACCCGTGAATACAACGACAGGCACCTCCAAGGTTTCTAAATAAGTTTTACCGTTTCAACGGAAATTGATGAACCCGCTGCGAAAGCAGCGGGTTTTTTCGTGAAATTTGCCCCATGCCCAATATATCACAGCGCGGCCAAGCCATGCCAGCTTCCCCTATCCGTAAACTGGTTCCATTTGCTGAAATTGCAGAGCAGAACGGTCACAAAGTATATTATCTCAATATTGGTCAACCCGATATACCAAGCCCTTTAGCGGCGATGGATGTCTTGCGTCACCATGAGATTAAAATCCTTGCCTACTCACATTCTGCTGGATTCCTTAGCTATCGTAAAAAGCTAGTGGATTACTATGCAAAGCATGCGATTCATATTACCCCGCAAGAGATGATTGTGACGACGGGGGGATCAGAAGCCCTCGCCATTGCCATGGGGGCTATTTTGGACCCGGGTGATGAAATCATCATTCCAGAACCCTACTACGCAAATTATTTAGGCTTTGCCACTGGCTCCGGCGCTGTCGTTGTGCCTGTCGTAAGCAGCATTGAAAGTGGATTCCAGCTGCCTTCAATGTTAGAGATTGAAGCCTTGATTACGCCTAAAACAAAAGCCCTTCTGTTGTGCAATCCCGGAAATCCCACCGGTAAATTGTATTCTAAAAAAGAACTTTTGCAGGTGCGGAAAATCGCTTTAAAGCATGACATCTTCATTATAGCCGATGAAGTCTACCGCGAATTTACCTACGACCGCCATAAACACACCTCCGTGATGAGCCTTGAAGGCATGGAGGAGCACGCAGTCCTCATTGATTCCGTATCAAAGCGCTATAGCATGTGTGGAGCACGGATTGGATTGCTCGCGTCAAAGAACATCCATTTTATGGCTTCTGCGATGCGATTTGCGCAAGCGCGTCTCTCACCCCCCACTTTTGAACAGATTGCCGCAGAGACGGCCCTAGATACGCCTGATAGCTACTTTAAGGAGGTGAATGTAGAATACACCAAGCGCCGTGACTATTTGATTGCCCGCCTGAATGACATGGACGGCGTGTTCTGTCCAAAACCTGCGGGTGCTTTTTATTGCATGGCGCAGCTCCCAGTTGAAAACTCGGACCACTTCTGCCAATGGATGCTTGAATCTTTTGACCACGAAGGCAATACTGTAATGATGGCGCCCGCGGGAGGGTTTTATACCGACTCTTCGATGGGCGCTCAGCAAGTTCGCTTGGCCTACGTGCTTGATGTGGAGGATCTCACAATAGCGATGGACGCCCTTGAAGTTGGACTAAAAGTCTACCCGTACCGTACATCATGATTTGGGAGGAGCATGCTTCACTTGCCCCGTATAACACCTTTGGTATTGATGCCAAGGCTGAGCGTTTGGTGCATTTAACGCATGAATCCTCCGTCCAGGCCTACTACCAGCATCCCAATGGGTATGCAAAACAGACCCTTCTACTCAGTGGCGGAAGCAATCTTTTGCTCTGTAATGATGTCCCGGGCACCACCGCGCGTATTGCATGGAAGGGCATGGCGATTACCGAAGAAACCGATGACCATGTTTGGTTGAAGGTTAGCGCCGGTGAGTCTTGGCATGAAACCGTTCTCTATACGGTACAGCAAGGCTGGGGAGGATTGCAAAATCTATCCTTAATCCCCGGCTTGGTGGGCGCCGCACCCGTTCAAAACATTGGTGCCTATGGCGTTGAAGTGGCCGACACCTTGGAGTCGCTTTCCTACTTCCATTGGGAGAAAGGCGAAGCGCATACCTTGACCGCAGCAGAGTGTGCCTTTGGCTACCGGGATAGCCTCTTTAAGCGCAGCTGGAAAGGCAAAGGCGTGATCCTCTCCGTTACCTTTAAATTGACCAAGCATAGCCACGTTTTAAAAACGACGTATGGTGCCCTTCAAGAAGAATTACACCGAATGGATTTGGCCCCTAGTGTACAGAACATTTCGGATGCTGTGATCGCCATCAGACAAAGCAAATTACCCGATCCTAAGGTGCTCGGAAATTCAGGCAGCTTTTTCAAAAATCCTGCACTTTCAGCAGCACAAGTAAAAACATTGGCAAGCAAGCATCCAGCCATCCCTCAATATCCCCAGCCTGACGGCACCATAAAAGTGGCTGCCGGGTGGCTCATTGAACAAGCGGGCTGGAAAGGGGAACGCGTCGGAAATGTAGGAATGCATGCCCAGCAAGCGCTAGTTTTAGTGAATTATGGGGGAGCAAGCGGCCCGGAACTCTGGGCGCATGCCCAAAGGGTACAATCCAGCGTAGCAGAACAATTTGGGGTGCGACTTGAGCCTGAAGTCAACTTGATTGGGTAATCCACGTCACACCTTCTTTGCTGCGTACCTTTGTCCTATGGCAACCTTGAAATTAATTCTTGTCGCAGCCGCCCTTTTGGGTTTAGGCCTATTCGGTATGGCTGTCAAGATCTGGGCAAAGAAAGATGGCGAGTTTTCCGGTACCTGCGCTTCAAATTCTCCCTTTCTAAACAAAGAAGGCGAAGCTTGCTCTTTCTGTGGTGCCATGCCTGAAGAGCAATGTCAAAAAGAGTCTAGCTAGAATCTACTTTTTCAGGCTAATTTGAAGGGAGGGTCGACCAAATCTGCAGACCCTTCTCCCTATCGCCATAGATAAGAACGGCATCCCATCCTGGATGTTTCGCGATCCATTCTTGGGTTTTGTGCAACCCCATCGCCATAGCCGCTGTTGCCATTCCATCCGCAAGCGCACATTTGGGCCCAATCATAGTAGCACTCAGGACATCTGTTTGAATGGGCCAGCCTGTTTTAGCATCCAGCGTGTGCCCATAATGTTGACCTGTGACAGGGTCTACTTTGAAATTTCGATAGTTTCCACTAGTGGCCAGTGCGCGCTCATTCAACGTCACTGTTTGGGCAAAATCCGCACGCTTGCCTTGCTCCGGTTGTTCAATTCCCACCTTGAAGGAAGAACCGTCTAGTTTCTTTCCGAAGGTGCGCACTTCTCCCCCAATTTCAACAAAAGCCGCAGTGGCGCCATGCGCACGCAAGGAATCGCACACAATGTCAACAGAATGACCTTGGGAAAAGCTCATAAAATTGAGCTGGGTCTTGCCGGCGGGGCATGCTTTAGCGACATGATCTAGTACTACTTTCATGGCGGAGTTCCCTGTGCAGGCACGTGCCAAATCAAACCAGCAGGTATCCCCGACATGAAGCATCAAGCGAGATAATCCGACTGTATCATCCGCCGCAAGCGTCGCCGATCCAACGCCAAATCCCCAGGCTTCAATTACAGGCGCCAAACTAGGATCTAAAGCCCCATCGGTGAGGAGGTACAGTGTACGGCCCAGTTGAAGGAGTTCGCAGAGATAGGCATCATCCGGAGCAACCATGGCCTGTTTATTTAACACGGACACCAAAGAGTTGCTGTCCCAGGGGGATGCCACACGGTTATAGTCTGCAAGCCAACGCTGAAGATCTTCGGCTGTCACAGAGGCTGGCCCGTATACCTTAATATGAAAGGTGGTGGCTTGCGCTTCCCCTTCAAAAAGAAACGATTCCTCTTGCGGCGTGCATCCCACGGCCAATAAAAGAATAGGTACTACCACGGCGCGTAAAGCGCCAAAAAAAGCGGCTATGGCCGCTTTTTTTTTATGGGCTTTTTTACCCTCCAAAATCATCAAAGGATACGTTCTCTTCGGGCACACCAAAATCATCAACCATTTTAAGGACAGCTGCGTTCATCATAGGGGGTCCACAGAAATAATATTCAATATCCTCTGGCGCATCATGCTTGGATAGATAATTGTCCATCAAGGCTTGGTGAACAAATCCGACAAAGCCGTCTCCGTCATCCTCCATGCTTGACTTTGCTTTCCAATTGTCTTCAGGCATTGGTTCAGAAAGCACCATGTTAAAGCTGAAATTAGGGAACTCCTTCTCGATGTTCTGAAAATCATCGATATAGAACAATTCACGACGCGAGCGTCCGCCATACCAATAACTCACTTTTCGACCTGTTTTCAAGGTATGGAAGAGATGGAAAAGGTGTGAACGCATCGGCGCCATCCCTGCACCACCCCCGATATAGATCATTTCCGACTCCGTTTCCTTGATGTGGAATTCACCATAAGGACCCGAAATAGTCACTTTATCACCGGGCTTCAAGTCAAATACATACGAAGAACACACGCCTGGATTGACCTCCATCCAACCATTCTTAGAACGATCCCATGGTGGCGTGGCAATACGAATGTTCAACATAATAATGTTGCCTTCCGCTGGGTGATTGGCCATCGAATAGGCACGGAAAAGTGGCTCAGGGTTGCTCATCTTGAGATCCCACAAACCAAACTTATCCCACTCAGATTGAAACTCATCAGGCTTTTTACCCAATCGTGGATGCGCGGTGATATCCAAATTCTTGAAATCTACATTGAGGGATGGGACATCCACTTGGATATAGCCACCGGCCAAGAAATCCAAGTGCTCACCTTCGGGCAACCTGACCACAAACTCTTTAATGAAGGAGGCCACATTGTAATTGGACACAACTTCACACTCCCATTTTTTGATGCCAAAAATTTCATCAGGAACCTTCACGACCATGTCGTTTTTCACTTTCACCTGGCAGCCTAGGCGCCAGTCGTCCGCGATTTGCTTGCGGTTAAAGAAGCCCGTTTCAGTTGGAAGAATTTCGCCACCGCCTTCTAGGATTTGACACTTGCACATTCCACACGTACCGCCACCGCCACAGGCAGAGGGAAGGAAAATCTTTTGGCTACTCAAAGTGCCCAAAAGGGTACTACCGGACTCAACTTCAACGGTATTGCCATTGATTTCGAGCTTAACAGGTCCAGAGGGGCTCAAGCGTGCCTTGGCTTGTAATAGGATGGTCACCAAGGCTAAAATGACCAAAGTGAATACCCCAATGCTGACCATAAGGGTGAGAGAAGAGGCTGCTAAAAACATGATTTATCGGCAGATTAAAGTTTGATTCCCATGAAGCTCATGAAGGCCATGCCCATTAAGCCTGTGATAATAAAGGTGATACCCAAACCACGCAAAGGCGCAGGAACATGCGAATACTTAAGTCGTTCACGAATAGCGGCAATAGCTACGATGGCAAGGAGCCAGCCAATCCCGGATCCGAATCCAAAGACAGTTGCTTGCCCAATGTTTTCATAGGCGCGTTCCTGCATGAACAATGAACCACCCAGAATGGAACAATTTACCGCAATCAAAGGCAAGAAAATACCTAAGGCAGAATACAAAGCAGGGGCGAATTTTTCGACGACCATTTCAACCAATTGTACCATGGCTGCAATCACCGCAATGAACATAATGAAGCTCAAAAAGCTCAAATCTAATTCGGCAAAAGACGGGTCTAACCACGCAAGTGCGCCTTGCTTGAGCACCTTCGTTTCCAAAAGGTAGTTGACAGGTAACGTGATGGTCAAGACAAAAGTGACCGCTAAGCCAAGGCCCATGGCCGTTTTTACTGTCTTAGATACCGCTAGGTATGAACACATGCCTAAGAAATAGGCAAAAATCATATTGTCAATGAAGATGCTCTTGACAAAGATGTTGAGGATGTCTTGCATAATTCCTAAAGCTTAGTCTTTTTCAATCAAAGAAGGGGTCTTGGCGCGCTGTACCCAAATGATCAGCGCCACGACAATCAAGGCCATAGGAGGCAGTAACATCATCCCATTGTTTTTGTACCCTAGATCATATAGCCCCATCCATTCTACAACGGGATAGTCATAAAGCGTTCCATTCCCTAACAATTCGCGAAAGAAGGCGACAATGATCAAGATGCCCCCATATGCTGCGCCATTGCCTAGTCCATCTAAGAATGATTTCCAAGGTGTATTGCCCAATGAAAAGGCTTCAATGCGGCCCATGATAATACAGTTGGTAATGATCAAGCCTACAAAAACTGAAAGCTGTTTGGAGACATCATATACATAGGCCTTTAAAACTTGGTCAACTAAGATGACCAACGAGGCTACCACCACCAATTGCACAATGATTCGGATACGATTGGGTATCATATTGCGCATCAAGGAAGTGATCACGTTCGCCAAAGCTGTAACCACTATGACGGAAAGGCCCATCACGATGGCAGGTTTTAACTTGACCGTTATGGCCAAGGCACTACAAATACCCAATACTTGAACCGTAATAGGATTGTTCGCGTTCATAGGGTCAATCAAAAGGCTGCGATTCTTTTTTGAGAACAAGCCTTCCTTCTTAGGTTTCATTTCCGCGCTCATATTGAAGCAGTAATTAACGTTGAGTCCAAAGTTTCGGTCATCTCGGGACGTGCACTTTCTGAAGAAATAGATTTGAGATACGCCTTGTAAGGGGCAAGGCAATCCGAAATCATGCTCTGGACACCTACTGAGGTAATTGTGCCTCCAGATATTCCATCAACCTGTTGGTCACCTGAAGCATTCCCTTTGCGCACTTCAATCCCCATATACTGGTCAGTGAACAACACTTTGCCAGGAAATTGGTCTTGGAAAATAGGCGTGGCAATTTCTGCTCCGAGACCTGGGGTTTCTTTTGAGTGTCCAAATGTGGCGCCAAGGATGGTATTGCCATCTCCTTTCAGGGCAAAAAAGCCCCAGATTGGACCCCAAAGACCTTTACCACGCAAAGGAATCACGTAGAAGGTTTCATCGCCCACTTCCGCTTTGTACAATGGCACCTCACGGGTAGCAGCTGACATTGCGACGGCTTTTGCCATGTCAATATCAAAGGGAGAAATAGCCGATTCAACCACTTGACCATCTTGAATGACCAACTGCTCTTTGATATACAAAGCAAACAATGAATCAGAATTTTCACCCTTAATCCCAATCGACGCCAGGATATCGGATTTCTTTTCTAATTCGACGTTTTTGTCCTGTAAAGGCTTCAATGAGGTAGCTGCTATAGAGAGCAGGGCTGCCACAAGAACAACCATCACCACCGCGAAGATGTAGGTATACTTATTTGAATTGATATTCATGATACTAGGCTTTAGCGCGCTTTAAACGCTTTTGAATATTTGCATTTACCACATAATGGTCAATTAATGGCGCCATGACATTCATGAAGAGGATGGCCAACATCATTCCTTCTGGGTATGCGGGGTTAAAGACGCGAATCATGATCCCCAAGAATCCTACCAAGAATCCGTATATCCACTTTCCTCTTTCCGTATGCGCTGCAGAAACAGGATCTGTCGCCATAAAAACGGTAGCAAAAGCCCAACTTCCAAAGACCAAATGGTAATAGAAGGGGATGCTCATAAACTGCTCTTGAGATTCGGTCAACATATAAGGCGCGGCCCAATTAAAGAGCAAGCCCATCGAAATGGCACCCAAGGTGGAACCCAGCATAATTTTCCATGAACCAATCCCCGTGGCAATCAAATAGATACCGCCCAGAACAATCAAAAGCGTGCTTGTTTCGCCAATAGAACCGGGTATCAAACCCACAAAGGCATCCCAAGCGCTAAAGGAAGTTGTCCCCGTGGTGGCGTATTGCCCTAGAGCAGTTGCCCCAGAGAATCCATCCACCACTTTCTGACCGGCTTCAACAGACGTGTTGATCCAAACCTTGTCACCTGACATAAAGGAAGGATAGGCAAAGAAAGCAAAAGCTCGAGCCGTTAAGGCGGGGTTTAGCAAGTTCATCCCAGTACCACCAAAAACTTCCTTGCCAATTAAGACGGCAAAAATGGTGGAGATAGCCACCATCCATAAAGGCATGTCAATCGGCATGGTCATCGGAATCAGCAAACCTGAGACCAAGAAGCCTTCGTTAACCGGATGGCGATTGCGGCCAGCAAAGTAGATCTCTACTCCTAGTCCTGCCATATACGTCACGGCAATCATCGGTACAATCTTCCAAGCGCCGAACAGGAAGTTGTCCATGGTAAAGAACTGAGCCCAGCCTGAAGCATTGGCCAATTCATCAATGGCTTTAAAATGCTGATAACCCCCGTTAAAGATGCCAAAGATCAAGGCAGGCACTAAGGCAAAGATGACCGTCACCATGGTGCGCTTAAGGTCAATAGCATCGCGCACATGGGCACCGCTGTGGGCGTTGTGGTCAGGGACAAACATCATCGTCTCCAATGCATTGTGCAAGGGATACAGAGGCTTGAGCTTGCCCGTCGTTACCGCTGGGCGCGTGGCGTCAAATATATTTTGAAGGAATTTCATCGTCTACGTTCCTATTAATTCATTTCGGTATGGAGAATATCCAAAGCTTCGCGCACCATTTGTTGCAAAGGCTGCTTGGAGGTACAAATAACCTCACACAGCGCAAAGTCTTCCGGAACTACCTCATAGATCCCAAGGGCTTCCATTTTCTCAAGATCCTTTGCCCAAACTGATTTGAGTAACTGATTTGGATAGATGTCAAAAGGAAATACCCCGTCATATTGACCCGTTACCACGAAAGCCCGCTCCTCGCCATGCAATTTGGTGCTGAGGTCGTAGGTTTTGCCAGGGGTCAACCAACTCATAAAAGTGCGACTGATCGAATATTTCCCGATACCCGGTAATACCCAACCCATAAAGTCCGTACCGCGACCTTCAGGAATCACACTAATCTGTGAGGCTGATGCGCTGAGGTACCCTTCTGCATCGATGGCCTTACCGGTTAGAACAGAACCTGCAATGCATCGATAAACCCCTGCCTTCACTTCCTCTTTGAAGAAGTTGGTAAGGTTCATGCCACCGCGCAGTGTAAAATGACGTGGAGACTTCATGCCGCTACCCGCTACAGAGACCACGCGGTCAAGGCGATACTCACCTGTGAGAAATAGTTGACCCAGAATGGCCACGTCCTGGGCTTGGATCGCCCATACAACCTCCCCTTTATTCAAAGGTGATACGGCTGCAATGTGCACTGAAGTATTGCCAGCAGGGTGTTTTCCTTCAAAACGATGAAGGTCGACACCTTGCGCTTGGGTGAGAACATCTGATTTCTCCTCTTTATCCAGACTTAAGACCGTCTTGGGCGCAAGTAGATTAAGCACCTTTAAGCCGGCAGCAAAAGCTTCCTCTCTTCCGGCTAGTGCCAGTGCAGCAGAGGTTGCAAAGGGGGCTGTCGCCATGGCATTGACAAAAATGGCTTTGGGCGCATCGCTCGGATTAGCCACGCGTCCATAAGGACGCATCTCTAATAGATTCCATGCACCTGAGTCCAAAAGGGTTGCTTTCGCTGCTTCCGCATCCTTAGGCAGCCCTGCGCCAAAATTCTTGTACCTGATCACCGCATCCGCTTCAATTAATATTTGAAGTAGACGACGCTTTTCTCCACGAACAATAGCCTTCACCTTTCCACTAACGGGAGAAGTGACACGAATGCGGTTTTCTGCTTTGTCATAAAAGATGGCATCACCGGCTTGCACCGCGTCACCTTCTTTTACCGCAAGCTTAGGCGCTATGCCGATATATTCATCAGGAGAGAGGGCAAAGGAGGTTCCCAGCGGGAAATCCTCGACCTGAGCAGAGGGTGCGCCTACCATGGGTAGGTTCAAGCCTTTGCGTATGGTATGTGTTTTCGACATGTCCAAGGATAAAATGGTCTCGAAAAAAATTTGGTGCAAAGGTACAATGCATGACCTCGGCTAAAAAGTTTTTCCGCAACTTTAACGGGTGTTAAAACAAATATTTTCTTGGTTCATGCTATTGGGACTTTCTTACTGTGCGTTTGCGCAAAAGGGAACCCCCGAAATAGCGCTCCACCAAGACTTCCGTTCATTTCAACTTTACCCGACAGGGGAGCCCCAAAGGCTGGCGGCAATTCCTTTGGGCGAAGCCCATGTCCTGCAATTGGCATTTGACGACCTCAGCGCCAACACACAAGCTTTAAACTATACTTGGGTGCATTGCGACCGCAATTGGGCTGCTTCGCCCCTACTGTCTGCCGAATACCTGAATGGATTCATGGAAGGCCAATTAAACCAAGGTAATCTCTCTTTTAATACCTACCAAGCCTATAGCCATTTTAGCATGGCCTTGCCTCAAAGCAATTGCATGCCGCGCATTTCCGGGAATTACTACCTGATACTATTTGAAAATGATCCCGCCGAGTATCTTGTTAAGTATCCTGTGGTGATCTATGAGAATGCCGCTGGAATTCAGTCCTCCATTCATCAAACCGCACCGATTGAATTAAGCCGCACACATCAGGAAGTGGATGCCTTGGCTGATCTCAGCAATTTTTCGGTCCAAAATCCTTTTGAAGATGTCCAATTGAGCATTGTACAAAACAGAGATTGGCAGAGCGTTCGGGCATTTCAACCGCGTTATTTGCGCAATGGGCATTATGACTTTGATTACAACAATGGCGAAAATGCCTTTCCAGGAAATAACATCTTTCGGTTTGTTGACGCTAAAAATATCCCCGTCCCAACGCTGCGCATACCCCGTTATGACCTTCAAGCATTATGGCATGCCTATGTGGTAAAAGAAAAGCCCAGAGGGATCGACCCATTTGTCAACCAAGACGATGCACGTGGCGCCTTTGTTCCAAGAAAGCAAAATGCCAATAGCCCCACAGAGGCTGATTATGTCGTGCTCGATCTTTTTGTTGAAGACATCGAAAAATCAGGGCATCGGCATCTGTACCTCGTCGGAGACTTCAATCAGTATCAACGCAAGGAGGAATACCAACTCATATTTGACCCTGAAAAAGGGGGTTACACCGCTAATATTCTTGTAAAACAGGGCTATCTCGAGTATCACTTGGCCGAATGGACGGGAGAGGAAGCGCAATGGGATTACACCTTCACCGAAGGCAATCATTGGAATTGTCCCAATGAATACACGCTTTTTTTATACCTGCGCCAGTGGGGGCAGCGTTATGATCGTGTGATTGGACACAGCCAGAACATTAGTGATGGGATTTTAGGGTTGAATATCCAAATCACCACTCCATAGACCCCTAACTTTGTGGGGTGATTATTCAGGATGTAGCTGTTGCACAAGAAGCACTGGAAAAAGGGCAATTAGTCGGACTACCTACGGAGACCGTCTATGGCCTTGCGGCGAACGCATTTGACCCGCTCGCCGTTGCCCGCATCTTTGAAGCCAAACAAAGGCCTTCGTTTGATCCCTTAATTGTCCACATTGGCCACCTGTCTCAATTGGATGAATTAGCAACAGACCTGCCTCTTGGGGCCCAACTGTTGGCCAAAACATTCTGGCCTGGTCCCTTAACGCTTGTTTTGCCTCGAACCCAAAAAGTCCCAGATATCGTGACGGCAGGACTTCCTACGGTAGCTATCCGAATGCCTGCACATCCCTTGGCGCTAAAATTGCTCCAATCCTTGCCTTTTCCTCTTGCGGCGCCAAGTGCCAATCCTTTTGGATATGTGTCGCCCACCACCGCGCAACATGTACATGATCAATTAGCAGAGCAAGTTGCGTGTATTCTAGACGGAGGAGCCTGTTCTGTCGGGGTAGAGTCCACCATTGTAGGCTTTCCAGATGGACAACCGACTATATTGCGTCTTGGAGGCGTTCCGGTTGAAGCCATAGAATTCACTCTGGGCATACCCAACATCCCAGCGCAACTCTCCTCTAGTCAGCCACATGCCCCTGGGCAGTTGGTAAGCCATTACGCGCCCAAAAGGAGAATCGGTATCCTCGCGCATGGCTCAAAGCCAGCACATATAGCATCTTCTGAATGGATCCCATTTTTTTCAGATGCTGCATATTCAATGCAAAGCTTAAGCCTTGATGGCAGCATTGAATCAGCTGCTGCACGCTTATTTTCGGTGCTCCGCAGATTAGATGATGATCCGAAGGGGCCCATCATGTGGATAGAAGCCGCGCCTGATAAAGGCTTAGGGCGGGCGATTAATGACCGCCTTCAGCGGGCCGCACACCGCGCCTAAGTTCAAAATTCTGACCGAGGTATACACGGCGAACGACAGGATCTGCAGCCAATTCTTCTGCGGTGCCACTTTTTAAGATTTTACCCTCAAACATCAAATACGTACGATCCGTAATGGCCAATGTTTCTTGCACATTATGGTCTGTGATCAACACCCCAATATTGCGGTGCACCAGTTTGGCCACGATGGACTGAATATCCTCCACGGCAATAGGGTCGACCCCTGCAAAAGGTTCATCCAAGAGAATAAAATGTGGATCAGAGGCCAACGCTCGTGCGATTTCGGTTCGTCGGCGTTCACCCCCTGAAAGTAAATCCCCGCGATTGCTTCGGATTTTCTCTAATCCGAACTCCTCTAGAAGGGATTGCGTCTGCAACTGGATGTCTTTTTTTGAAAACCCACGCCACTCCAAAACAGCGGCAATGTTGTCCTCCACCGTCATCTTTCGGAAGACAGAAGCCTCTTGCGCCAAGTAGCCGATGCCTTTTTGGGCACGCTTATACATGGGCATTCGGGTAATGTCCTCCCCATCTAATAAAACCTGGCCGGCATCGGGCTTGACCATGCCGACAACCGTATAGAATGACGTTGTTTTTCCCGCGCCATTGGGACCTAGAAGACCCACAATTTCACCTTGCTCCACATGGAAGCTAACATGGTCCACCACTTTACGGCGGCGATACTCTTTTACGATGCCTTGGACTTCTAACCTCATGCGGTTTGGGGTTGTGCCGCCTTACTTACCCATATACTCGCCTCATACAAGAAGGCTACGGGTACCGTGACAATGATTTGAGAAAAAACGTCGGGCGGGGTAATGATAGCGGCCAAGGCGAGAATCCCAATCCACGAATGGCGGCGGTACATACGCATGCCTTGCGGCGTCACAATACCCAAACGACTGAGAAAGTATACCACGACGGGAAGTTGAAAAAGCACACCACAAGCCAAGATAATACTAGCGACTGTAGAGAGATACGAACCCATTTCTATCAAATTGATGATCTCCTCTGAAACGACATAATTTGCTAAAAATTGTATGCTCAATGGCGTGATAATGTAGTAGCCAAAAGTAGCCCCCATAAAAAACAACATGGATGAAATACCAATAAAGGCGACCGATTTTTTTCGCTCAGCCTCAGTAAGACCTGGGGCGATGAAAAGCCACACTTCACGCAAAACAAAAGGAATCGCGATCACAAGGCCCGCCATTAAGGATAATCCTATGTGCATAGAGAATTGTCCCGCCATGTTGCTGTTCAGCAAGTCTAGACGGAGTTCGTGTACACACAAGCCCTCATTTCCTATCCAATTCCCAAGATCGCAAAGCCAACGATACGTAATGAAGTCCAAGGACTTAGGAGCTAAAAGGATCTGATCAAAGAGCACCTCCCGAAAAGCAAAGGCAATACTTGCCCCAAGCAAGACAGCCAGACTTGCCCGCATCAAATGCTTGCGCAATGCACCCAGGTGCTCAAGAAAAGTCATAGAATCCGTTGCCGACATGATGCGCAAAAGTACTTTATTCCTTAACTTCAAGACTTGTACCTCCAAATTGTTTCCTGTGCTATCCCCTTCTAAGAGTAAGGAGCTTCTCAAATCATTCTTCGGCTTTGATGACTTCAAAGGCAATCAAGCAGATGCGGTCGCTTCCATCCTTGGTGGAATTGACACGTTTGTCATGATGCCTACTGGCGGCGGAAAATCGCTCTGCTATCAATTGCCTGCATTGCAGATGGAGGGTTTGGCCATTATCGTCTCGCCCCTGATTGCCTTAATGAAGAATCAGGTAGATGCCATCCGAAGTTTTGCAGAACAGGACGGGATAGCCCATGTATGGAACTCCTCGCTCACCAAACGAGAGATGGTCCAAGTAAGGCAGGATTTGAGCTCAGGACATACCAAACTGCTTTACATGGCGCCTGAGTCACTAAACAAGGCGGACAATATTGCCTTTTTAAAGGAGCTTCCAGTGTCTTTTTACGCTATTGACGAAGCGCATTGTATTTCAGAGTGGGGGCACGACTTTAGACCTGAGTACCGTCAACTCAGAAATGCCATCAACGCTATCCAGCGCAAACCTATTTTAGCCCTTACGGCCACCGCTACGCCCAAAGTGATGTTCGACATCATGAAAAATTTGGACATGCAGGAGGCCGCTATCTATACAGCATCCTTCAATCGTCCCAATCTATTCTATTCTGTTCAGCCAAAAAACAACGTAGAAAAGGATATGATTCGCTTGCTCAGAGAACATGAAGGCAAGTCCGCCATTGTGTATTGCCTAAGCCGTCAAAAGGTAGAAGAGACATCTCAATTGCTCCAGTTAAATGGTATTTCTTCTTTACCCTATCATGCCGGTTTAGATTCGGGGACCCGCGCACGTCATCAGGACGCTTTTCTGAATGAAGAGGTAGATGTCATTGTTGCCACCATTGCTTTTGGGATGGGGATTGACAAACCTAATGTTCGACTTGTTATCCACCACGATATTCCTAAATCCCTTGAAAGCTATTATCAAGAAACAGGGAGAGCAGGGCGTGATGGCGGTGAAGGAATCTGCGTCACATACTACAGCGAAAAGGATATAGACAAGCTGGACAAGTTCTTAGCACGCAAACCTGTTGCGGAACAAGAAATTGGCAGACAGCTTTTGCAGGAGGCACGAGGGTATGCCCTCACCCCTACCTGCCGCCGACAATACCTGTTGCACTATTTCGGAGAAGAATATCCTGAGAAATCATGCGGCGCCTGCGACAATTGCCAAGGCAATCCTACAGATTATGAAGCAACAGAACAGGCAAGACTCATCCTTGAGACGGTTTTGGCAGGCAAGGACAACTTCCGAAGCCAACAAGTCGTCAATACGCTCATTGGCCATGAAACAGCTGTTCTAAAAACGTTCGGTGCAAGTAATCTTACCCAATGGGGTGAAGGAAAGGAGAAATCAAATGGGTACTGGACCGATTTATTGCGGCAAATGATTCTTAAGAATCTCATCACCAGGGATATTGAACGCTATGGCATTTTAAAAGTGACCGACGCAGGGCTGACCATGCGCACAAGTGGCCAATTTTATGCCCGGACGTACCGTCTAATGCAAGATGATGAAATAGATCTTGGTGCAGCAAAGAGAGGTGCGGTCTTAGATCCAGCCTTATTTGCGCAATTAAAAGGGTTGAATCGTCAACTTGCAAAGCAGCGCAACATTCCGCCTTATGCGCTCTTTTCAGAAGCGGCACTGCAAGAAATGGCGACGAGCTACCCTATCCATGTGGATGAATTGAAATTAATTCCAGGGGTAGGCGAAGCAAAAGCGAGCCGCTTTGGCGCAGATATGATTAAGCTCATTTCATCCCATGTCAAAGCCCATAATATTGAGCGACTAGATGATTTTACCATTCGCTCTGCTGGTCAAAAAGGTTCTCTAAAGGTTTTTGTTATCCAGTCGACCGACCGTCGAATGACGTTAGAGGAAACTGCAAAGGCAAAAAATATTTCTGAAGAGGATCTTTTACATGAAATGGAACTCATCGTGCAAAGTGGAACGCGTATTTCTATTGACTACATTCTTGAAGACCAATTAGATGAAGACTCCATTGAGGAAATAATGGATTATTTCAGTGAAGAGTCTGAATCCGGCAGTATTGAAGAGGCTGCCAAAGATTTTGATGGCGCTTATTCAGAAGAAGAACTAAGACTGGTGCGCCTCAAATTCTTGTGCAGCATAGTATGAGCCCCGCGCCAGGCGGATAAGTCAATTTTGAATAAAATAGACATTCTCTTCTACCAACCCTGAGGGTTTTAACACGGTCATCGTGAGCGAATAGGCGAGAATTTCTTGTAATTTTTCTGGGCGGATAGTGGGGCTGAGCGATGAGTCTGGTGTACAATGCGACATAGGCAATAAATAGAATTAACCCTATAACGCCAGAAAAAGTCACAAAGTATGGATCCCTAAATCTCTACCCCCAGAAGCTTTCTAAGGTTGACTAAGGCATACCGCATTCTACCCAGTGCAGTGTTGATTCCCACACCTGTTTCTTCGGCTATTTCTTTAAAGCTCAAACCCGCATAAATGCGCAAAAAAACTACTTCTCTTTGTTCATCAGGGAGGTGTTTTATGGCCAATTTCACATCCGCATGCCATTGCTGACGTAGTGCATTCTCCTCCGCATTTAGATGTTCGTCGCACATACCTAGGACAGCATCGCCACAGCGCTCCATTGAAATCTCTTTAGACCGTTTTTCCCGGCGAAAATGATCAAAGCAAAGATTGCTCGCCACCCGATGAATAAAGGCAGCAAATTTGCCCTCTTCCTTATACTCGCCCGCTTTTACCACGTTAATGAACTTGATCCACACCATTTGGTGCACATCTTGCGCAACATCTTCATCTTGCACTTTGGCTTGAATTTTACCTAAAAGCTGTGGGGAATGCCGCAGCACGAGGCGCTGCAATGCATTTTCGTTTCCTTTTGCATAGAGAGATACCAATTCGGCATCCGAAATCCTTACGGTCGTCATTGTCCAATAATTTTAGAAATGGAGTAAGGATTATGGCAATAGGCGCTAAATTTTTAGAATTATTCACGAATCTAACATTTTTCCCTCAACTACAAAGGGTATTTTTGCGTTTTCCCTATCATGGCACATTCAGAAATCCGCATTGAAGGCGCGCGCGTCAACAACCTCAAGAACCTATCCGTGGCCTTTCCTCATGGCCATTTGGTCGTCATTACAGGGGTGAGTGGCAGTGGAAAGTCTTCCCTTGCCTTTGACACCCTCTATGCAGAAGGGCAGCGGCGCTATGTAGAATCCCTGTCTTCTTATGCGCGCCAGTTCTTGGGGAAATTAAATAAGCCCGAAGTGGATGACATCAAGGGGCTCGCGCCAGCGATTGCCATCCAGCAGAAGGTCATATCGAGAAACCCTAGGTCTACCGTTGGCACGGTCACGGAAATACATGACTACATCAAAGTACTTTTTGCACGTGTTGGCAAAACGTACTCCCCTACTACCGGCAATGAAGTAAAACGCCATCAGGTGATCGATGCTTTGAATGCACTCAATACAAAAAAAGACAGTAGCAGAGCGCTGATCCTATGCCCTGTGGACTTCAAAGACCGCACCGCACCGGAGATGGTCAAATTGCTCTCCCAACAAGGGTATGCGCGCATTCTACTGAACCAAGAGGAGCTACTTCGGCTTGAAGACTGCCCACCCAAGACGATAGCATTTGAATTGGTCGTCGACAGAGTGGCTGGTGGAACAAGGGGCGAAGATGACACTGCACGTGCCACGGACTCTATCCAAACTGCCTTTTTTGAAGGTCGTGGCACCTGTATTTTACAGTGGGAAGATGGCCGACGTGAGGTGTTTTCCAATCGTTTTTCTGACGGCACTGTAGAGTTTGAAGAACCCAGCCCTGCGTTATTCTCTTTTAATACGCCACAAGGCGCTTGCCCTACGTGCGAAGGTTTTGGTTCTGTGTTAGGCATTGACCCGGACCTGGTTATACCCAATCCAAAGCTGAGTATTTATGAAGATGCCATCGCACCATGGAAAAGTGAACGCCTAAGTGAATGGAAAGATCAACTCGTTTTAGGCGCTGAAGCAGCAGGACTGCCCATTCACGCCCCTGTTGCAAAACTAACACTAGAACAAAGCAAAATGCTCTGGGAGGGCTGTCCCCACTTTGAAGGAATAGACACCTTCTTTAAGTATGTAGAAAGTAAAGCCTACAAAATCCAATACCGTGTCTTACAGGCTCGGTACCGTGGAAAGACCCTGTGCCACGATTGCCATGGCAGCCGATTACGGAAAGAAACGGACTATGTCAAAATTGCCGGAATTTCTTTGGGTGAAATGGCCCGTTGGTCGATACGCGATGCAAGACAATGGTTTGATCAACTCGTATTACCCGGTCAAGATGCACAGATAGGTGAACGATTGCTTACGGAAATCCGAAGGCGCCTTGAGGTCTTGGAGCGTGTAGGCCTGCACTACCTTACATTAGACAGGTCAGCTGCAACATTGAGTGGAGGTGAATCACAACGCATTCATCTCGCGACGAGCTTAGGCGCCAGCTTAGTAGGCTCGGTGTATATTCTCGATGAGCCTAGTATTGGCCTCCATGCAAAAGATGCAGATGATCTGCTTTCTGTCTTGATTGCGTTAAGAGACCAAGGCAATACGGTTGTGGTTGTGGAACACGATGCTTTGTTTATGCGCGCTGCCGACACCTTAATAGACATTGGCCCCGGCGCTGGCCGACACGGCGGAGAAGTTGTCTATGTTGGGCCCGGTAAGGATATCGCAAAAACTTCCTCCCTCACTGCTGACTATCTTACAGGGAAGCGCTTTATCTCTAGGGACATAGAAGACCTTCAAGGTGCTAAATGGATCCATTTGAAAGGGGGGCGACTCAATAATTTGCAGTCCGTAGACATTTCTATCCCCCTACAGCGTTTCACTACCGTCTGCGGGGTGAGTGGCAGTGGTAAAACATCTTTAATTCGCAACATCTTAGTCCCAGCATTGCAGAAGAACCTGGGGGAATACAGCCTAAAGGGGGGCTATTACGACAGCCTAGAGGGGGACCTTCGGCAGATCCGAGCTGTTGAAGTAGTCGATCAAAATCCCATTGGAAAATCATCGAGGTCTAATCCTGTTACATACCTGAAGGCCTACGATGATATTCGCGCATTATTTGCCCATCAGAAGAACGCACAATTGCGCGGTTTTCAAGCCAAACATTTTTCGTTTAACACGGATGGTGGTCGATGTGATGTTTGTAAAGGGGATGGATATGTTACGGTTGAAATGCAATTCATGGCAGACGTCCATTTGGTCTGCGAGCAATGCAACGGGAAGCGATTCCAAGAGGACGTGCTAGAAGTAGAAGTTCACGGCAAGAATATTTCAGACATTCTCACCATGACCATTGAAGAAGCGATCCAATTTTTTACCGATATAAACCAAGTGAAAATTGCAAAAAAAATCCAACCTCTGATGGATGTCGGACTAGGCTATGTTCATTTAGGTCAATCGAGTAGTTCACTTTCGGGAGGAGAAGGTCAACGGGTTAAGTTGGCTTCATTCCTTGCAAAAGGGCAAGCAGCGGATCCTGTTTTCTTTGTATTCGATGAACCTACTACGGGCTTACACTTTGATGACGTTCAAAAGCTTCTAAATGCATTTAATGCACTCATTGCATTAGGTCATACTGTGCTAGTGATTGAGCACCAGACAGATGTCATTTCTTGTGCAGATTGGGTAATTGAATTAGGTCCTGGAGGGGGATCTGAGGGAGGGCATATCGTCTACCAAGGCATATCAAATGAAATTTTTTCCGCCGATCAATCAGAAACAGCGCATTATTTAACTAAATGGACGTAGGCCTAAACCTTTTCGTAAAAATATTTGTTAAAAAAAACACACTTGTTTATACATTTGAAGTAATCTAAGTCACAAGCTTAGGTTATTGGTTTGGTGTGAGGCCTAGGTGAAAACCTGGGCCTTTCCATTTTACACCATACCGCATAACAACGTCCAGAAGTGCTATTCGGCTACAGACGTCGCCCTTTGACGGACCGCCTCGAACAAAACAATCCCTGCAGTGACACTCACATTGAGAGAGTCAACTAGGCCACGCATGGGCAATTTAATTCGATCCCCTTTTAGCATAGACCAAGAACCATCCAATCCTTTATCCTCTGCCCCCATGACCAATACGGCACTTTGGGTAAGGTCCACTTCTTGCGGAGACCGCTGCCCACTTAGATGCAACTGGTACACTGGCCAACGGTGATCCGCCAACCAGGCCTGAACATAATCGCGCTCCGAAACCACAAAAGGGGTATGAAAAATTCCGCCTAAACTGTTACGCACGACCTCCGGGCAAAAGGGGTCGCATTGAAGGGACGAGCCTATAACCAAGTCTACCCCAGCGGCATCTGCTGAACGTAAAATAGCGCCAACATTTCCGGGTTTTTCTAGATTGTCAAGGATGAGAATCAAGGGCCTTTCGGGGAGTATAACGTCGGATAGTCCAATGCTTGGGACTTCAAATACGGCCAAGACATCCACACCGCGGGTGCGCACCGCAATCTGTTCAAAAATGTCTTCGCTGCAGGGCATTGGTCGCAGATTCATTTTGTCATGGCTAAAATGCGCATCCGCTTTGGTGTAGCATTCTCTCATTTTCCATCCAGAGGTCAACGCACGTTCAATCTCTCGACTTCCCTCGACTATAGCTATGCCCTCTTTCCGCCTAGCTGCAGGCTTTTCACGCCAGCGAATGAGTTGTTTCACCTTGGGATTCTGATGGCTCTCTATGATAAAATTCATCCTCCTACTTTTTTAGGTGTATACGATTTTGACTTTAGCCATGTGATGGCCTTCTCTCTTACATCGCCTTGCAGAAGAAGAACAGAAGCTTCCAGGCTCCCACCAACCCCAAGGCTGGTTTTGAGTTCCTTGGCAAGTAACGGCAAATCGGATGGCGTTGGTAAGCCAAAATCTAATAGAGTCGCCATTTTTCCATTGCGACCTTTCTTTTCAAAATGTACTTCAACGACGCCATTTTTGGATAATCCTTCCACGTTTACTTCCTGATCAAGCAAAATAGACTTTCCTGGTCCAATAGGTGCATCAACCCCCAATGCATGGGCCAATACTGCCGCAAATGGATTTACCCGATCTGCACTGTCGGCAACACTTCGGTCTTTTCGCTTACTCCCCATGAACCAATGAGTGATAGAGGTCCAAATAGGTCTGCCCAATGGCCTCCATGGAAAAGCGTTTAGATGAGGCTATTGCCTGCGCCATAAAAACCGCATGTTTTTTTGAATCATTTAATAATTCCAATGCACGATTTGCCATAGCCTCTACATCCCCGATGGGTTCTAGAAAACCACTCAGTCCATGTTCAACTACCTCGGCCAACCCCCCAGCTTGACTTGCCACCACCGGTACGCCCGAAGCCATGGCTTCAAGGGCTGCCAAACCAAAGCTCTCTGACTCCGACGGCAATAGAAAAAGATCTGAGACACCCAAGATTCTCTCAATATTTGAGATCTTCCCTAAAAAAAGGACATCCGCAATGCAACCCAGGCTTTCTGCGAGGGTTTCGGCAGCAGGCCGTTCAGGTCCGTCTCCTACCATTACCAATTTTGCTGGCCTTACCGCTCTAATTTTAGCAAAGATTTGAATCACATCTGGTATCCGTTTTACTTTTCTAAAATTGCTCACGTGGCAAATGATCACCTCCTCTGCCGTCGCAATATTTTGTCTCGTAGCATCATCCCCTCTGCTGTAACGGTTCATATCTACAAAATTGGGTATCACTTGAATGGGACGCACAATATTGAATTGGTCCATGGTTTCACGACGAAGACTCTCCGAAACTGCGGTGACTGCCGTTGAATGGTTAATAGAGAAACATACCGCTGGTTTATAGCCAGGATGTTGTCCAACTAACGTAATGTCCGTACCATGCAAAGTGGTCACAACAGGAATGTGAATGCCTTGGTCCGCCAGAATCTGACGCGCCATAAAGGCAGCATAGGCATGTGGAATGGCATAATGCACATGTAAAATATCTAACCTCTCTCTCCGTACGGCCTCCACCATCGCACTAGAAAGGGCTAATTCATAGGGCTGATGTAAAAAAAGAGGATAGTTTTGAACCTGAACTTCGTGATAGTGCACGTTGGTATTAAACGGGTCCAGTCGAACCGGCTGAGCATAGCTGATCACATGCATGCTATGTCCTTGCCGGCCTAAATGGTTAGCCAGCTCCATGGCCATTACCCCAGAACCGCCAAATGTTGGATGGCAAACAATTCCCACCCGCATCAGTTCGCTATGATTTGATTGTGAACGTACCGAAGGGTTTTCTCTAGCTTACCCTCGGTATCATAGTAGCGTCCTTCGCCATGAATTTCGCCCCGAACATAGGGAAATTCAACGGCTGGTAGGCCATTGTCATGGTACCAAACGGACAAACCATCCTTTTGGTTATTGACCCACTGAATCCGGCTCTGAATGACACTGGTAACATAATAGTTGCGTTCCTCTCCATGCATTCTGCCATAACGCCAGGTGGTAACATGAACCAGGCGGCCGACTTGGTCAAACTCCTTTTCTTCGCCGTTTTTTTGTCCTTCTAGCCATTCATTGTAGATCAGCACTTGACCGGAAGCGTGGAATTCCCATGCTGCCCCATGCAACAGTCCTTCTTTGAAATGCGCAATACTCCGAGGCTTACCAGAACCAAAGTAACTGACATACATGCTGTCCATTACATAGCCATCGGATCCCTTTTGCACCTGCCCTAAGACGGGTACGGAAAAAAGGACAAGGCTAATCCAACAAAGCGACCTGAACAGCCTCTTGAATGCGGGTTCGAATGTCCAACTTACTGAGGAGGGGGTTTGCTGCATCTGGATATACTCTGTTAGACAAGAAGACAAGCACGGTGCCCGTCTCAGGATCTGCCCAAGCAAAAGTACCGGTAAATCCGGTGTGTCCAAAGCTTAATGGGCTCACGCATCCACAAGTGGGCCCAGGACCTTCAGTTTGAGGTCGATCAAAACCCAAACCGCGTCGGTTGCCTTCGTCGCAGGCGTAGCAGGCCGAAAAGGCGTTAATCGTTTCGGGCTCCAGGTACTGGTAACCGTTCCAGCGCCCTCCTTGAAGAAACATTTGCATCATCGCCCCAACATCTTGCGCCGAGGCAAAGAGCCCTGCATGACCTGCCACCCCTCCAAGCAAGGCCGCACCTTGGTCATGCACCATTCCGCGGATCTGATGGCGGCGAAAGGTTTGGTCATTTTCGGTAGGGGCAATGTGAAGGATTTCGACCCCTTCGGTCTTCCCCCTCGCTACGGCTTTGAGCAACGGGTTGTATTCCATGTGCAGCCCCATGGGCTGGTACCATTGCATCTCTAGCACCTCGTCCATAGGTGCCCCGTAGTGGCGCTCCAGCCAGCGTTGGTGCATGTAGTAGCCCAAATCGCTGTATTTGTATTTTTTTGGCCCCAAGGGGGCTTGTGCGATGCGCTCAAGGACGGAATCCCGCAAGTCTGCCCGGCTAAATACGTTGATGGCCACTTGGTTGGGAAAGACCTCGCTCTGGGTCGTTCGGAGGTAGCGGTTGTCCAAATTCCCATCCCTCCAGAGATAGGACTGATAAAAGGGGATCCACGCCGGCAGGCCGGACTGATGGGCCAAAATATCCCCCATTTCCAAGGCCCCCACCGGGGAATCACGCAATTCAGGAAGGAATTCAGACATCGGCGTGACGAGGAAGTAATCTGACCCACCCATGGCCTCCGTATAGTCCATGATCAAGGGCACGGAGGCCAAGATCTTGGTCACGCTGGCCAAATCGTAGCGGTCCGTCGGGGCGACCAAATGGGTGCCGTCCAGGGTCCCCCACACCCCATTCAACACCACCTTGCCATGGCGCGACAGGAAAATTTGGCAACCGGGATAGGCGCCCTTGCGCAAACCCTCCTCTACAATGGCGTCAATGTTTTTGATCAGGTCCGACTGAAAACCTGCCTCCCCCATCGTGGTCACAGGCATAGCGGGATTGAAGTGTAGGCCAGAAACGGGAATGCGCCCAGGCAAGCTTCGCGCACTGAAGGATTCTAGAGCGCCTTGAATGGCCCGGATCGCATCAGGAACATGCTCGTAGCCCAGAATTAAGGCATTGAACGCGGTGACGATTTCTTGAGCGGCTAAAGGTTCCCCCGTTAGGGCCTGACCCTGAGTCAAACTGCGCAACCCATAGGGATTGCCCAAGTGCACCAGACCCACCTCTGCCCCTTTCGCCTTCCATACCTTGGCTTGACTCAGCACAGCCAACGGCAAACGTGCAGACTTCCATGGATTGGCGGAAGACGCCGTGTGAAAAATCCAGACCCTCGGCCGGGTGAAACCGTCCTGGCCCGGGCGGTAGGACGCCAAAAAGGCATCCACATCGGAGACGCGATCCAACCCGGGAAGCGCAGCCGCGTCCGCTTGGCCCTCACCCATCGGAACCATAAAGACCACGTCTTCGACCGTGGAACTGCCAGACGTACGCGACACCATGGAGTCCGGATCGTAGACCAGTGTAGCCGCTTCCGCATAGATGGCCGCATTCAGGGCTTTGCGGTCAGGCAGGGGCGCTTCGACCACACTGGGAATGGCCCCGTTTTCTGGAACATAGCGCGCCTTTGCCGCCAGAATACGCCCTACATGCTCCTCTAATTGGGCACGGGTCAACCGACCGCGTTCGACGGCCAGTGCAATGGCCTTGACGGCCGCTTTGGGGTCCGCGACAAAAAGCAGAACGTCGTTTCCGGCTTCGATGGCTTGGATCTCTATCTCGCCCGGGGTCAAGTCTTGTGCCAATCCCTTCATGTTGAGGGCATCCGTAAAGATCAATCCGTCAAAGTGCAGAGAATCACGGAGCCAATGAGTCACAATGGGTTTGGAAATAGAAGCCGGCGTACCCGTTGGGTCGAGGGCCGGAATGTTTAGATGCGCCACCATGATCGCCCCCACACCCGTATGGATGGCATTCTCAAAGGGGCGCATCTCCCGGTGGCGAAGCGTCTCCAACGAATGATTCAAGGTGGGTAGCGCTTTGTGGCTGTCGCTGTCGGTATCGCCGTGTCCGGGGAAGTGCTTTGCACAGGCCATGACGCCTTGGCTCTGAAGGCCCCAGAGTTCGCTGGTGGCTAGGCGGTTCACGCGATCCACGTCCGAACCCAAGGAACGCTGTCCAATGATGGGGTTGGCCGGATTGGTGTTGAGATCCACCACGGGACTAAAATTGACGTGAATGCCCAGGGCCCGCGATTCCTGGCCCAGAGATTTACCGTATGCGCTGGCCAAGGACGCATTGTGCGTCGCTCCCAACGTCAAAGGCCAAGGCAAACGCTCCAGGGAATCCAAGCGCATGGAGGCGCCCCATTCGGCATCTTGCGCATTGAGCAAGGGGATGCCGGTACCGCGCATGGCGGCTTTTTGGGTCCGAACAATGGCATTGCGTTGTCGACCAGGCCCACCTTGCATCCAGATGATACCCCCAATGACCCCGGATTCAGACCATTTTTCAAGTTGTTCCCAATGGGCCTCCCCTTGGCGGCTATAACCCGCCACCATCATCATTTGACCCGCAAGCTGTTGAACTGAAGCGTCTTTGATCCAAGTATTATAACGCGCCCCACCGAATGGAGTGGGTTCTACACGCACTATTTCTTCTGGACCCCAGGCAAATGAAAGTAGGGCAATCGTCAGCGGCCACATCCGTATAATCATAGCCGAAATGTACCCCAAAAAAGGCTTTACCTTTGAAGAACCATGGGACTCTTTTCCGCATTTTCTAAACAACGACCACCGAGGGGCTTTAACCTACAGCATCGCTATTATGACGAAAAAAAAGCCCGTCAAGCAGTATTAAAAGCCCAGCGTGAGGGGACGGAATCGATAAGTTCAGAAGCACGCCGAGAGCAATTGCGGGAAACCTGGGCGCGCAAAAGAATGACCGCTAGCATAGGAAAATCCAAACGCAACCCGCTAGTGTGGATTCTCGTTGCCATCATCATGGCCTACCTTTTGTTTAAAGTTATTCCCGCAGGCTTGACCCTTTACCTGGGGGCAAGCAGCTGAAAATATCGGTCATCTACCATACATGGGACACCTCATACAACTCCTCCCCGAAGAAGTCGCCAACCAAATAGCTGCTGGCGAAGTTGTCCAACGGCCCGCTTCCGTCGTGAAAGAGTTGATCGAAAACGCTCTAGACGCAGGGGCTACGGAAATATGGGTACATATTCAGGATGCGGGACGCACTTCTATTCAAGTCATAGACAATGGTTCTGGGATCGCGGAAGAAGATTTACCTGCTGCCTTCACACGCCATGCCACGTCGAAGTTAAAAACGGCAGAAGATCTCTTTGCCCTGCAAACGATGGGATTTCGGGGCGAAGCCCTCGCCTCCATTTCTGCCGTCACGCATGCCACGATTAAGAGTAGAACAGCAGGGCAATCCACCGCGACAGAATTACGTTGTGAAGGGGGTCATTTTGGGACACCTAAGAAAACGGCAGGCCCTATTGGCACAACGATCACAGCAAAAAACCTCTTTTTTAATGTTCCTGCACGGAGGCAGTTCCTTAAAAATGACACACTCGAGTTTCGGCATATTTCAGAGGCCTTTACCGCCATTTCTTTGGCGCAGCCCATGGTCCGCATGCACCTTAAGCACAATGGGCAAGAGGTTTGGATTTTGGATACAGGCAACCCGCGTCAAAGAGTAGCCCAAATCCTCGGCAAAAAGGCCAATGAACGCCTAGTCCCTGTAGGCGAGGTCACGGATGTGGTCAAAACGGAAGGTTTTGTACTCCGTCCTGAACACGCACGTAAAACACGGGGTGACCAATACCTCTATGTGAACAAACGGCCCATTAAAAGCGGATACCTTCACAGGGCGATTATTGAGGCCTTTGATGGGCTGATTCCTGCTGAGCATCATCCCGCCTATGTCTTATTTCTCAGCGTCCCAACTGATCGGGTGGATGTGAACGTACATCCGGCAAAATCAGAAGTGAAATTTGACGATGAACGCGCCATTTATGCCATTGTCCGAAGTGCGGTAAAACGTGCCTTAGGCATACACCAAGTTGCGCCCACCCTAGACTTTGAAAACAATTTGCAGCAACATGTAGATTTGAATGGCCAAACTGCACCAAGTGCTCCTGTTATTCACGTAGATCCGAACTTTAATCCCTTCCAAAACGAGGGCAAGTTTTCTGCTCTAGCGACTGCGAGCTACCGCCCATCAGCACAAGTAAATTACGACTTCTTCGCAGCGCCTAAAGGACAAGAAGTTGAACAACTCGCCTTTGATCATGCCGCCGAAATCCCCTCTGGGACCGGCATGAACCTTGAACCGGGATGGTGTATGCCCTTGCCGCCACATTTTGCCGTGGCCGTGTTACAGAATTCCTTGGTAGCCATCCATGTGAAACGCGCCCGCCAGCACATCTACTTTAATCAAGTTTCTGATGCGCTGCATGCCGGTGAGCCCATGATGAGTCAGACCTGGGTTTTTCCAGAAGATCTTGATCTATCTGTACTACGGTATTGGCATGAGTGGGTAGATATTTTACCTCGATTGGGTTTTCAATGGGCTGATGGCGCAGTAGGGAAGCAGTGTCTTGCCGGGCCACAATTTTTAACCTCTTCTCAAGCCATTGCATGGCTTGAAGACCTCCTGACCTCAAAGCCAGACGAAGAAGATGATGCATTGACCGCCTTTGTGATGCAATGGCTAGAACAATGGACACAAACTGCACCTTTACCGACCAGTCCAGACCTACAATCATTAATGGATGCGCTGTTTTCTTGCGCCAACCCCTGGACCAACCACGCGGGCAAACCGATTGCCCGTATTTTAGATGGAGCCGCCCTCTCCGCACAATTTGAGTAAATCATGATTCAGCCTCGCTCCTTTTCCTATCTGCCTCCCGTGATCAAAAATCTATTGATCATTAATGGACTGGCTTATTTTGCCAGCATTGTTTTTGCACAAATGGGCTTTGACTTGATCCATCTGTTTGGCCTGTATCTTCCGCAGTCACCTTATTTTGAACCCTATCAATTGGTGACCCACCTTTTCTTTCATGACTTATCCAACTTTAGTCACATTTTTGGGAATATGTTCGCCCTTTGGATGTTTGGCATGTCGCTCGAAAACCTCTGGGGGAGTAAGCGTTTTTTCATTTTTTATTTTGTCACAGGTTTAGGGGCAGCCTTGTGTCATATGGGGGTGAATATGTGGGAATACTATGGGTATGCCAACCAATGGGAGGTAATGGGCAATCCCTATGCGGGGCAAATGGCAGCAGCCCTGCTCAGTACACCTACGATTGGAGCCTCCGGCGCAGTATTTGGGCTATTGCTTGGATTCGGCATGACCTTCCCCGAGCAACGCATCTATCTCTACTTCTTGATGCCGATTAAGGCAAAGTACTTTGTCTTGCTCTATGGCTTATTTGAACTCTTCTCGGGCTTTGCAAACCAAGACAGCAATATTGCCCATTTTGCCCATATAGGCGGCATGATCTTTGGCTTTTTTCTCTTACAATATTGGAAGAAAAAACGCTTTCGACGCTTTTAAGTAATGTCCCAATTCTTGCCCATAGAGGAACTGAAGCAGTGGCTACGTGAAACCGTTGTCCACAGACTTGTGGCCATCATGTTCTTCCTCTTTTTACTTCAAATGCTTCTAGAAGCTTTTGGTTGGTATACTGGGATGACCCTAGAAGGATTCATTCTCACGTTTTTTGCCTTACAGCCCATAGCCCTTTGGAGTGCGGGGCAGATTTGGAGCGTCTTGAGTTACGGTTTCTTGCATTACGGCTTTATGCATGTCCTGTTTAATGCCTTGATGCTCTATTTCTCAGGACACATGCTCAAAACCTTTTGGACAGACCGGCAAGTTGTTCGGTTATTCCTATTAGGGATTGTGTCCGGTGGAATCGTCTTTTTAGGTGCTTCCACTTTTGGCGCGGATTGGAAGCCCTTAGTCGGAGCCTCGGGGGGTGTTCTTGCCTTGATCGTCGCCGCTGCTCGAATTTCGCCCCAAATGCCCGTGTATTTACTTGGATTCTTACGCGTGCCCTTATGGGGGGTCGCAGGCCTGTTGGTGATGCTTTCCTTATCTGGCTTACAAGGAGAAAATGCCGGTGGAAATTTGGCTCATTTAGGCGGTGCTGCTATCGGCTTCCTTTTAGCCAAATCTCCTCATCTACTTTCTTCTGCTTGGATCGGGCGTAGACCAAATGATAAGGGCAAGACACACTTGCGCATAGTGAAAAAAGAAGCGCATGAATTTCTTCTTGACGATCTTCTAGATAAGATCGCCAAAGTCGGCTACAGCCAGTTGAGCCGGCGAGAAAAGGAGTTTTTGGAAGGGTATGGCAAAAAGTAAAATTTTCTTTCGCTGGTTGGCCGCATGGCCCCATTGGCTGGCGCTCCCCTTTACGCTAGGGGCGACATTAGGCTTTTATATCGTGCCCAATCCTTTTCCTTGGCTTGCCCCCATGGCCTTGGCGTGGCCCGTCCTTTTACTCTGGCATTTGGGATGGACCCTCATGGCCGCCAGCCAATTACGTCCCTCAGCCTTGATCGGGCTCATCATTTTATGCCTCACTTGGCCACAAACAAAAGGCTGGATACATCTTACCACTACGCCCATGAAGGAAGGCCAACTTCGTGTTGCCACATGGAACGTACATCAATGGCGCAATCTTACATGGAGTGAGCCCTTTGTGACCGAAGCACGCATGCAACAACAAGCCCTTGACCTGCATGCAGACATCCTCGCGATTCAGGAGAACCGAGAAAATGCGGGACCCCAAAGAGCCCTTGAAGCGAATTATCCGTATCACACGACCCATATGGATCAAGGTCTTCTTCTCTTTAGTAAGTACCCCATTCAACAGTGGAACTTTGAGCCTTTTACCGCAAGCTATCCAGGCCATCGTGGATTTATATGGGCCGACATTCAAACGCCATTGGGACTTGTTCGGGTGGTCAATATTCACCTTGTCACCACCACTTTTGTCACCAGAGAAGCGGAAGTCGAATCTGATACAGCCGGTATCTCTGCATCTATATGGAATAGTGCTTGGCGCCTAACGCGCACAGCTAAGATTCGTTCTCAACAAGTGGATCAGCTCATAGATTGGGCAGGTCAGCCCGAACATCCTCCGCTCATTTGGATGGGTGACTTTAATGATGCGCCGACAAGCAATACGACCTTTAGAATGCGGGCATGGACCGATGCTTTTGAAGTGGTAGGTAAGGGATTTGGCTCTAGCTATGCAGGTCTTTGGGGTTTTCCGCTCCGTATTGATCGGATTCTGATGGACACATCCTGGCAACCGCTAGGCATGAAAAGAACCCTTCAAGAAGACAGTGACCATCATCCTATTTGGGTAGATATGGCGCGCGCCCAAGACCCACTTTAGTGTTTATGTACGCGTCGCAAATCCAATAAATTCATGGGATGTGGCGCAATGCCTTTCCATTCTTTTCTGAACACGCGGATACTTTCGTCATAGAATAAAGGGACCATCGGAGCGGTGGTATGCAGCCACGATTCTGCCTTGTAAAGCAGCACTTCTTTTTCAGACTCGGTTGCGGCCTTCGCTATGTTTTTCAGGTAATCATCAAACACTTCAGAGCGAACTTGCGCAGCATTCGGACCATTGGGTGCTGCATAATCTGAAGCAAATAGCATAAAATAATTGCTTGGATCGGGGTAATCTGCAATCCAACTCGCCCGGTAAAGCGGCAACCTCCCTTGCGCCTTATCCTCTCGAAAGGAAGCAGATGGCATGACATTCACCTCGACAGAGAGACCCACTGCCGTCCAAGCACTTTGCACATATTCACAAACATCACGGTAACTGGCCGTGGTAGAGATCACGATAGGCGCAAGACCTTCGACCGGCTTGCCCTCTGCATTCAGTACACCTGCTTTTTGCAATAAATACAGGGCGCTATCCGGGCGGAATGACCATGGTGCTTGACCGCTTTGGCTCCATTCCTCCTCTGTCCTAAAGCCTGGCATACCTGCAGGGAGTATGGCACCATAGCCTGGGATGCCAATATTGTTTTTCAGATAACGCATCATGGATACACGATCCAAGGCCCAATTCAAAGCGCGTCGCACACGAGCATCACCCAGATAAGCTGGATCAGGGTTTTGTGCGCGAATACCCAAGAATTCCGTATTGAGAAACGGACTTTTCTGAAGAACAAATTGGGAAAGCCATTGCGCTTTCAGTCCCCCATCGGAATGAAAGAGCTGATCCTTGTAGGAGGCATCCACTCCATTTACTAAGTCCAACTGTCCTTTGACAAATTCCAAGAACGCCGCCTGGCGATCCGGGATAAAGCGAATAGCCACCGCCTCTAGGTAGGGCAACGATTGTCCTTTCTCATCTTTTAGGTAATACGCTGGATTGCGCCGAAGCACTAACTTTTCTTGTCGCGCCCAGGCCTTGAAGGCAAATGGCCCTGTTCCCACCGGGTGAGCCGAAAATCCTGCCCCATATTTTTCTATCGCTTCGTGGGCGACCACACTGCAATACGGCATAGAGAGGCGTCCTAAGAAAGCAGGATCGGGCGCTTTCAATAAAATTTGGACATGATGCGCGTCAAGCGCTTTGACTGATTTTACGCCTTCCAACACCCATGCGCCTGGAGAACCGGTAGCCGGTAACCTGAGGCGATCCAATGAATACACGACGTCCTCAGCGGTAAAGGCACGCGCAGCCGCCGGCGCAAAGCATGCATCCGCATGAAACCAAACATCGGAGCGCAAGGTGAAATTCCACTTATAGCCATTGGAGTCCATGTGCCATGATTCGGCCAAATTGGGACGAATAGCTAGATTTGAGTCTGTCTCTACCAGGGTAGAAAACAATTGCATCGCTACCCAATTGTGCCCTTGATCTCTGGCAAAAGCAGGATCTAGGGAGGTGATAACACTCGCTTCGTTGTAACGAAAAACTTCGCCTTGCTGCGCATGTGGCTCCTCGGAACAGCCTGTAAGGTGAAGCAAGAGTAGACCTAAGTAGGCCCAGTTAGCCCATGAGAATTTTGACCGCATGTTCCAAAGATAGCACCGAGTAAAAGCCGTAAATTCGCACGATGGGCCTTTCTGGAAAATCTGTTGCTTTTCACACCCTTGGTTGCAAATTAAATTTTGCTGAATCAAGCACGATTTCCCGTGATCTGCAAGCAGCGGGAATGCACTTGATCGAACTTAAGGAAGGTGCAGATGTCGTGGTCATCAACACCTGTTCGGTCACCAACCAGGCCGATGTAGAATGTCGTAGCGTCGTGCGCAAGGCATTGCGTGCCAATCCATCTGCTTTTATTGTGGTGACGGGTTGCTACGCCCAGCTGCGCCCATCGGAAATTGCCGCTTTAGAAGGCGTTGATCTCGTCATTGGCGCAAGTGAAAAATTGCACCTACGTAAATTTTTAACGGACCTAACAAAACAAGAAGAAGCGACGGTTCATTCGTGTGAAATTCAAGATGTCAGCCGCTACGAATCGGCCTATAGTTATGGAGACCGCACACGGGCATTCCTCAAAGTGCAAGATGGATGTGATTACAACTGTACGTATTGTACCATCCCCATGGCGCGCGGCACCAGCCGTTCTGCCCCATTAGAGCAGGCGGTCAAACAGGCTGCGTCTCTGGTCAAACAAGGCGTACAAGAAGTTGTCCTAACGGGTGTCAATATTGGCGATTATGGCAAAGGAGAACTGGGCAATAAACGCCATGAACATCGCTTCATCGATCTTTTACAAGCCCTAGATGGCGTAGAGGGATTGGACCGTCTCCGTATCTCGAGTATTGAACCCAACCTTTTGAGTGACGAGGTGATTCAGTTTGTCTCCCAAAGTCAACGCTTCGTACCTCATTTTCACCTACCGCTACAAAGTGGAAACGATGAAATCCTAGGTCGTATGAAGCGTCGATACCGCCGCGACCTCTATGCGCAAAGAGTAGAAGCCATTCTTGCCCTCACCCCAGATGCCTGTATTGGCGTCGATGTGATTGTGGGATTCCCTGGCGAGACAGAAGAACATTTTTTAGATACGGTTCAATTCCTCCAAAAGCTCCCGATCGGATACCTCCATGTCTTTACCTATTCAGAAAGACCAGGGACCGAAGCCGTGGATTTTGAAGGAGTGATTCCCCCCGTAGAGCGTAAAGCGCGAAATCATCGCTTACGCCTACTGAGTGCCCAAAAACAGCGTGATTTTGCACTCAAACACCTTGGGCAGACCCGACGTGTGCTTTGGGAAGATGCTGACCGAAATGGGCGAATGCAAGGCTATACAGAAAACTACATTCGGGTATCTGACACCTTTAACGCACAACGTGCGGGAACCGTTGAGCATGTCATCCTAGGCGGATGGGCAAACGACGACTGCCTTTCTGTAGAAGGAATTCCCGTACCCTTGTGTTCCATCGCGGTATGACCTGGCAAGACACCCAAGCAAAAAAAGCGGAGGCCATTGTGCGCCAAGTCGGACAATGGATCCAAGCGCAGCGCAACCATTTTCAACCTAGCGACATCGAAACAAAAAGCCTCAATGCCTTGGTTAGCTATGTGGACCGAGAAGCGGAGGAGCAATTGATTAAAGGACTTCAAACCCTTTTACCAGGGTCTGGTGTTCTGGGAGAAGAGGGCGGTGCCCAATGGGTAGAGGATGGATATAATTGGATTATAGACCCCTTGGATGGTACCACCAATTTTATGCATGACCTACCCCCCTATGCCGTATCTGTTGCGCTCATGGAAGGCGTCGATTTGATCTGGGCAGCCGTCTATGAATTGGGCCAAAGCAACCTATACACAGCGATCCGAGGAAAAGGCGCGTGGTTAGATGATCAACGTTTAGACATTCTTCAAGGTCCCATCATGGAAGACAGTTTAGTCGCCACCGGCTTTCCTTACTACGACTTTGAGGCCTTATCGAGCTACTTAGACGTACTGCAATCCTGCTTTAAGGGGTCAAGAGGGGTCCGTCGATTTGGCTCAGCCGCCACAGACCTTTCTTGGGTGGCCGAAGGGCGCTTTCAAGCCTTCTTTGAACATGGTCTTGCCCCATGGGATGTGGCCGCAGGCATCCTGCTGGTAAGAGAAGCTGGTGGAGAGGTGACCACCTTCCACCAAAAGGCGGAAAACGATTTTCAACTCATTCATGCCCGACAAATCGTCGCGGGAAATCCATCGGCCCAGGCAACGTTGTACTCCTGGACTCAAAACGCTTTTACCACATGAAAAAATTTGGCCTCGAACTTCTACAAGAACCTTTGCCTGGATTATTCTTACTTGCACCCAAGATGTTTGGGGATGAGCGTGGCTATTTCTTTGAATCCTTTCGCGCAGAAACAACCCTGTCAGACTGGCTCCAAGACAATGAAAGCATGAGTGCACGCGGGGTATTGCGTGGTTTGCACTTTCAGGCGCCACCCTTCCACCAGTCCAAACTGGTGAGCGTGGTACAGGGTTCTGCGTACGATGTGGCTGTTGATATTCGCCCCCTATCCCCTACTTATGGACAACATTTTGGGGCAATCCTTTCATCCCAAAACCATCACCGTCTTCATATCCCAGCAGGTTTTGCGCATGGCTTTTTAACACTTGAAGATCACACCATTTTTCAATATAAATGCAGTGCCCTCTATGCCCCTGAAGCGGAAGGATGTATCGATTTTAATGACCCCACGCTTGGCATTGATTGGGCTGGCACTTGGGGCGCCTCAGCCTTCCACCCCACCCTTTCGGCCAAAGACCAAAGTGGATCGCCCTTTGACACATTTCACAGTCCTTTTACAGGCCCTCAATTTGATCCAAAATGAAAAGGCCCCTTCTCTTTTTAAGTCTCACGTCCTTGGCGGCCATCATGGCGATACCCAGTCCAACATCCCATGGAGAACGACTGCTTTTTATTTCAGAACATAACCATACCCGCTTGATTCCATTGCCATTGGAACTATCCTTGGCCACGGAACAAGTGCCCTTAGACCAAGAGGATGCGCAAGAGCGGCTCCAAAAAGAGCTTCTCACCAATACGTATTGGCACTCCAATACCCTACAACTCCTTAAGCGGAGCACAAGGCTCCTCCCCCAAATGAGGGACATTCTGCGGGAAGAAGGGGTGCCTGATGATTTTATCTACCTCGCCGTTATTGAAAGTGGCCTATTGCCCGTCGTTTCACCTGCTGGCGCAGCAGGATTTTGGCAAATCATGCCCGGCACCGCGAAAGACCTCGGGCTTGAAGTCAACGAGGAAGTGGATGAACGCTTCCATCTTGAAAAAAGCACCCGGGCTGCAGCTGCCTACTTAAAAAATGCGCATGCCCGATTTGGCTCTTGGACCCTTGCTGCCGCATCCTATAATATGGGCATGGCAGGGCTACAGCGCCAGATGGACCGCCAAGCTGAGACCACCTATTATGACCTTCTTCTCAATGAGGAGACCAAGCGCTATGTTTTTCGTATTCTCGCCCTCAAGTGCATTTTTGAGCAGCCAAGAGCGTATGGGTTTGATCTTGCGCCGGGGGATTATGATGCGCCTTGGGATGACCAACAGGTTACCGTCGATTCGGCCGTTGTTAGTTGGGGCGAATGGGCACACCCATTCGGTTGGAGTTACAACGAATTAAAACGTCACAATCCTTGGTTGCGTGAAGCCTTTCTGCGCAATACCTCAGGAAGTAGGTACACTATTTCGGTTCCGAATAAGGCCGTCACATCCGAACAATCAAAATAATGGCCGGAAAAATCACCGTTTTAGGTGCACGAGAGCACAATTTGCAGCAGATTGACGTGACCCTCCCTCGTGAAGCCTTGGTGGTTATCACAGGCTTGAGTGGTAGCGGAAAATCATCCTTGGCTTTTGATACCCTATACGCAGAAGGGCAACGCCGTTATATGGAGACTTTTTCCAGCTATGCCCGGCAATTTTTGGGTACGATGGAACGGCCTGATGTGGATAGCATTGAAGGACTCAGTCCGGTCATTGCCATCGAGCAAAAAACGACCAACAGAAATCCGAGATCCACCGTAGGAACCGTCACCGAAGTCTATGACTTCTTGCGTCTGCTGTATGCACGGACCGCCACGGCTTATTCCATGGAGACCAACGAGCCCATGGTAAGCTATACAGATGAAGAAATCCGCGCGCAAATTTTAACACGATTTGAAGGCAAGCGCATTGCCCTCTTAGCCCCGGTGATTAAAGGCCGAAAAGGGCATTATCGCGAGTTATTTGACAGCATGGCCAAGCAAGGCTACCTGCGTGCTCGTATCAATGGGGAACTTGTCGACATCACCCGTGGGCTCAAGCTCGATCGATACAAAACACATGACATTGAAATTGTCATTGACCGCATTGTCGTAGAACCTGGGAGTGATGAAAGGGTCAAGAAAAGTATCATCACGGCCATGCGTCTAGGCAAGGGAAATATCATGGTGACAGATGTGGACACGGGAAAACTTGTTCACTTTAGTCGACACTTAATGTGCCCCACAACGGGTGTCTCTTATGCGGAACCTGAGCCTAATGCCTTCAGTTTCAATTCACCCAAAGGGGCGTGCCCGCAATGTAATGGCCTTAGCCATGTCCAGGTGGTAGATTTGGAAAAAGTCATCACCCATCCAAAATTTACATTGCATAATGGTGCGCTCGCTCCGTTGGGCACCTTTAGAAGGTCCTGGATCTTCCAACAAATGGAATACTTGGGCATTCGCTTTGGCTTTGATCTCGATACTCCTTGGGAGAAAATTTCCGAAGAAGGGCAACATGCCATACTTCAAGGGCATGAAGAGCAGTTTACCAGCAACAACAAGGCGGTAGGCGTTACGCGGAAAATCAACATTCAATACGAAGGCCTCGTGGCCTTTATCGAATCTCAGAAAAACGAGAGTCAAAGCAAGACCCTACAGCGCTGGGCAGATGATTTCATGGTAGAAACCCTTTGTCCTTCTTGCGCAGGTCAGCGGCTGAAGCCAGAATCACTGCATTTCCGCATTCTAGACCAGAGTATCGCCGACTTGGCCTCTATGGGTATTGGCGAATTAGCCTCATGGCTTGATCATCTTCAACCAAAATTAAGCGATGCTCAACAGCGCATTGGTGGGGAAATAGTGAAGGAATTACAAACCCGTCTAGGATTTTTGGTTGATGTCGGATTGCACTATTTGAGCCTCAACCGCGCTGCCAGAAGCCTAAGCGGTGGAGAAGCGCAGCGGATTCGCCTTGCCACGCAAATAGGCTCACAACTGGTCAATGTGCTGTATATCCTGGATGAACCGAGCATCGGTCTTCATCAACGCGACAATATGCGTTTAATTCAAAGCCTACAACGACTGAGAGATCTAGGCAACTCCGTGATTGTAGTGGAGCACGATGAAGACATGATGCGTGCAGCAGATCACATTTTGGACCTTGGTCCGCGGGCTGGCCTGCACGGTGGCCGCGTAGTTGCCCAAGGCGACTTTGATGCCGTGGCAAAATCAGCTAGTTTGACAGGTCAGTATTTACGCGGTGAATTACGCATGCCTATTCCTGCCGTGCGTAGACCTGGAAACGGGCATTTCTTGCGCATGTTTGGTGCGAGTGGAAATAATCTTCAGAAGGTAGATCTTGAAATACCCCTTGGGACGCTCACGGTGGTTTCGGGCGTTTCAGGCTCAGGAAAGTCAACTTTGATCAACCAAAGCCTCTACCCTGCCCTTGCTGGCCCTCTCCAGGGATTACTCACCAAACCTGCCCCATTTGATCGCTTAGAAGGCATGGAACACATCGACAAGGTGATTGATGTAGACCAAAGCCCCATAGGCAGGACGCCTCGATCTAACCCTGCGACCTATACCAATGTCTTTAATGACATCCGTAAGCTCTTTGCAGAGCTCCCTGAAGCAAAAGTCCGCGGCTATGCCCCTGGCCGCTTTTCTTTTAATGTCAAAGGGGGGCGTTGTGAAACCTGTCAAGGAGGGGGGATGCGTGTGGTAGAAATGAACTTTTTACCTGACGTGTACGTCCCATGTGAAACCTGCCAAGCAAAGCGATTCAACCGAGAAACACTGGAGGTTCGGTACAAAGGGAAGAGCATTTCGGATATCTTGAACCTCCCTATTGAAGATGCGCTCGTCTTCTTTGAAGCCATTCCAAAAATCAAAAAAGTGCTCAAAACCCTTTTAGATGTGGGATTGGGGTATGTCACCTTGGGCCAACCTTCCACCACCTTATCTGGGGGCGAAGCGCAACGCATCAAGTTGGCCACCGAACTATGTAAACGAGATACGGGCCGCACCCTATATATTCTAGACGAACCGACCACCGGACTTCATTTTGAGGATATCCGGATTCTACTCAAGGTCATTGAAAGACTCGTTACCAAGGGAAATACAGCCTTAATTATTGAGCACAATGTGGATGTAATGACCCAAGCCGATTGGATGATTGACCTTGGCCCTGAAGGGGGGAAAGGCGGCGGCCATATTGTTGCAGTTGGAACCCCTGAAACGTTGGCTTTAGCAAAAGAAAGCTTGACGGCACCGTTTATCGCCAGGGCCCTCGCACAACAAAATTGAGTTAAGTCAAACCAAAGGGAGGGACTGAAACAAAATCCTTACCTTGAATAAAACAACCCTATCCACTTATGGCAACCAATTCAACCGAACCGATCGCAAAAGCATTCAAGCGCAAATCTTGGAATGAAATTCGAACCAATGATTCCTGGGCCATTTTCAAAATCATGTCTGAATTTGTTGAAGGCTATGAACGTCTATCACGCATTGGTCCTTGTGTCAGCATTTTTGGTTCAGCCAGACTAAAAGAAGACCACGCCTGGTATAAAGATGCCCAAGCCATTGCAGAAGGCCTTGGACGAAAAGGCTACGGCATTATCAGCGGTGGTGGCCCTGGCATTATGGAAGCGGCAAACCGCGGCGCACTTGCTGTTCACGCTCCCTCTGTTGGCCTCAATATTGAACTTCCACATGAACAAAAAGGCAATGATTTTATTGATTTGGACAAGAGTGTGAATTTTGATTATTTCTTTGTCCGAAAAGTGATGTTTGTGAAGTACTCGCAAGGATTTGTTGTCATGCCAGGAGGTTTTGGCACCTTGGATGAGATGTTTGAAGCCATCACGTTGATCCAAACGAAAAAAATTGGCAAGTTTCCCGTGGTCCTTGTTGGCCGTGACTATTGGGCGGGTTTATTGGATTGGATTCGGAGGACTTTGGGCGGCAATGGACTCATTAACATGGAAGACATGGATCTTTTAAAGGTGGTCGACAGCCCGGAAGAGGCCATTGAAGCGATTGATGACTTTTATAGTCGTTACCTCTTCAAGCCGAATTTCTAATCCCCATGAGGGCAATGAAAAAAGCCTGGCAATGGTTGCCAGGCTTTTTTCATTTCATCATAGTTGCAACCCTTTAAGGCCGATACACTTTAACGGAACCTTCGGTCCCATCCAACTTTCTAAAAGTTAAAACATATAGCCCCGGGCTATAAGGGAAGGGAATGGATTTTCTGCGATTACGCATCCAGGAATCTGACCAAATTTCTTTGCCATCCAGGCTAAACAGGTTCAATACCACATGTAAAAATGCCTCATCTCCAGAGACAAGTGTCCAATGATCATCTGCCGTATTGACTTGGAAGGGCACTGTAGGCTGTTCAGACACACTCCAAGACCAAGAACCAATCAAGGTATCATGTGGGTATTGACCGGAACCTAAAGCGACAAATAAACTATCGTCCCCTTGGCCATTTCCAAGCCCCAACTGATACTCAAATGGATAGATGAGCGTATCCAACATGGCCTGCGCTTGGCTAAACTTTACGATGCCATCCGCATCGGCAAAAAGAGTGTCCCCGCTATGCTTGAAGTACACAAAGTCTTTGCTGGTGATGTTGCCATAGGTTACGTTTGAACCCGCACCCCAATTGATGTGCCCAAGCTGAACATGCAACCGACTCACTTCGGGGTATTCAGGTTCCAACACAAAGAGACCCTCTTCCATGTCGGAAGCCAAAATTCGGCCACTCGGTAAAAATGGATACGCACCCCAATTGCCATAATAGCCTCCTCCTGTGAAAGGAGAAGTATCGTAATAGCCAACCAATACGGGTAATTCTGGATATTCTACATCCATGGCATGCACCCCAAATGTGTAATAGGAAGTAACCAAATAATTTCCGGCAACATGGGTATTGTGCGGTATGATAGAGGTGCCTGGTTGAATTTGATGACGCCAAATTTCATCCACATTACTCAGGTCGTGTATGTCGTAGGCTGTGATAAAGCCATTTGCTACTTCATCGGTCGTATAGAGGGTATTCCCATCATCACCCAACCAACAATTATGGGCAAAGTTGCTCGGCGTCGCCCAACTCGTTACCGTTTGTGGATTAGAGGGAAGGGCAACATTCACCACCACTACCCCTGAGTAAAGACCCGCCCCATACAAGGTGTCATTTCGCGCCACACCATCGTGGAAATAATAACTATCGTACAATCCCACAGCCACTGGGTTCCAAGGGTCTGTGGCCACGTCTACTAAAATGGCCCCACCTACGCCTACATTGCTTCCAAATGCATAGAGCATGCCATTTTCATCGATAAAGAGGTTGTGCGCCCGTGCAAGTGTATCCACCTGTCCGCTAGCACGAGGAACAGGCAATTTTAGAAACTTCCATCGGCCTTGTGCCAAACTATCCATGTCAATGATCAACAATCCATTGTAGGCCGGATTCGTCCCCGAAGGAACGTCATGCACCACATAGGCATAGTGACTCCACGTTTTGATATCACGCCACAGGCTACTGGAGCCAGGCACCCAAAGTTCATTACTTGGACTACTTGGGTTCGTGACGTCCACGACTAAGGTGCCTTTTCGGTTTCCTATGATGGCATACTCCGTGCCCGTGGCTGAATCTGCATATCCCCATATATCCGCACAATCTGCATGCGCTCCCGCAATGCCCCACTGAGCTACCGGGTAATGCAGCAGACTGCGCATATGTAAACTGTCATTGCTCGGTTGGCTAAGTGCTACAACACTTGCCGCCATGAGCAGGCTAAAAACAACCTGTTTCATTGTTAAAATTTTAGCGTGAATTGCCCATCATCTTCCGTATCCACATCGTCATGAACGGGAGGCAGGGAAGTGTGGGTTTCTTTAGGACTCAAATCTACCTCTTCCAGGGTTACACTTAGCATTTCTGACTTTTCATCCTCCAAATTTTGCGTTGCAGGATCATCCCTTAGCGGCATCACCTGCGTTTCCAGCAACTCTACTGGAGGATTTTCTACCTCTGGCCTATCTCCCACCGAAGGTTCCTCCGGTGTAAGTTCTTCTCTTGTATTCCCTTCTTGGGCAACATTTTCAGCTAAGGTGACCATCAAAGACTTCACTGGCCAAGTGGATAATTGATTTCCTGCTGCTTTCCATCCCTTCACTGTAATAAAGTCTTGCAGGTTGACTACCTCTGTATCTTTCTCTTTGCCTTTTATCTTTTTGTAGGTTACTTCTACTTCAACATGGTCTGCGGCATTCAGGACCCATACCTCTGACTGGTTGTGGTCAGAAATGAGATAGTCCCATTGATCATTTTTAGGTTCAAACACAAAACGTTTGACCATGGATCTTTCCTTCTCCCCATCAAAATAGACCATGGCATAGGGCTTATCTGCCTCCCATTTTTCAAGGAAATAAGGCAATTCCTCAAAATGCGTCGTCAGCTCAGGAATGAAAATCCTTGCGCGGCCATTCTTATCCACTTGTAATAATCGATCCTCTCCTCGGAAGGCACCTAACAATCGACCACGTCCGTGATCATTGAGCTTTAATACCGCTTCATCAAACCAGAGCTTGCGCGCTGCCAAGGTGCTCAAGCCCTCTGACTTCAGTTCAATTTTTTTTATCGCATTTTTTGTGACCGTATTGCCCCTAGCGCTGCGTGAACGCACAGCAATGCCAGAAAAATCCACATCCCACTTTAGCTTTTTTAGATGAGCCAAGGCGCGCAGATGTACCGTCACCGTTTCTGCTTCTCCATTTGGATTTACAGATAGGTAGAGGATAGAGGACTCTTTGGTTCCTTGTGTCAAGTGGTATTCTTTATCGCGTGTCACGCCGGTCATAGCAAAGCGCTTGACAAAGCTGCTTCCCTTCATTCCATCACGGTACATCAGGTTATAGACGGTCCGGTCATCCCCTTTGAGGTATACGCCCGCATAAAGAATGTCCTTGCCAACAAATTTTTTGGCATCCACCTTAGTGACCAGGAGCGTCCCATTATTGCGAATCACCAGGATATCATCCATGTCTGAACAGTCACAAACAAACTCGTCACGCTTGAGGCCTGTTCCCATAAAACCTTCTTCGCGATTGATATAGAGCTTTACGTTGGCCATGGCCACCTTCGCAGCGACAACCGTATCAAAGCTTCGAATCTCCGTACGGCGCTCACGCCCCGCAGCATATTTCTTTTTGAGGTTTCTAAAGTACTCTACAGCGTAGTCAATCAAGGTCTCCAAATAATGCTTGATTTCGGCGATTTTCCCTTCCAATGAGGCCAATTGATCATCTGCCTTATCTGCATCAAATTTGGAAATTCGTTTGATTTTAATTTCCGTCAGGCGAACCAGATCCTCTTCGGTTACTTCACGTAAGAGATGCCCTACATGTGGTTTCAGGCCTTCCCAAATGTTCTCCAAAACTTGTTCCCATGTCTCCGCCTCCTCGATGTCACGATAAATGCGCTCTTGGATAAAGATCTTTTCTATGCTGGCAAAATGCCACTGTTCCTGAAATTCACTCAACTGAATTCCCAACTCGGCACGCAGCAGATCTACGGTGTGTTCAGTGGATTGTTTGAGCAATTCTGATACACCCGTAAAAAGGGGGCGGTCATTCTCAATGACACAGCATAAAGGTGAAATGGCCGTTTCACAAGCGGTAAATGCATAGAGTGCATCGACCGTCTGATCGGGCGAAATTCCCGGGACCAGATGAAGCAAAATCTCCACATGCTCGGCGGTATTATCCTCGATTTTCTTGATTTTTATCTTTCCACGGTCATTGGCCTTAATAATGGAATCAATCAAACTTGTCGTCGTTGTCCCAAAAGGGATTTCGGTGATCACCAAAGTCTTTTTGTCTTCGACAGAAATCTTTGCGCGAACCCGAACACGGCCTCCCCTTTCCCCATCATTGTATTGTGAAAAATCTGCAATACCCCCAGTAGGAAAATCCGGGTATATTTCCACCTTTCTGCCCCGAAGATGGGCAATGGACGCATCAATAAGCTCCACAAAATTATGGGGCAATACTTTTGTGCTCAGACCTACCGCAATACCTTCTACCCCTTGCGCGAGGAGTAATGGGAATTTTACGGGTAAAGCAACGGGCTCACGACCACGGCTATCATAACTTGATTGCCACTCGGTGATTTTCGCATTGAACCCTACCTCTAAAGCAAATTTGCTCAAGCGTGCTTCAATATACCTTGGGGCCGCTGCACTGTCTCCGGTATAAATATTTCCCCAGTTTCCTTGGGTCTCTACCAAAATATTCTTCTGACCCAATTGTACCAACGCATCCCCAATAGAGGCATCACCATGCGGGTGGTACTTCATGGTTTGCCCAATGACATTGGCAACCTTATGAAAGCGCCCATCATCCATTTCTTTGAGGGCATGCATCAGGCGACGCTGTACCGGCTTCAGGCCATCCATTAAAGCGGGAACTGCCCTTTCAAGAATGACATAGGAGGCATACTCTAAAAAGTACTCCCGGTACATCCCGCGGACCCGCGACTCAACTGGACGTTCCTCCGTGGAAGCATCGACTTCTTGGGGCGTCAATTGACCCTCCTGGTCCTGAGGCCCCTCAGCGTCCTGTAGCGAAAGATCTTCATCCATGGTCTACCAAGTCTTTTTCCACCTTGAGGTGATCAATGATAAATTCTTGACGTTCCGGTGTGTTTTTCCCCATGTAATATTCCAACAAGGCATCAATTTGTTCTTTTCCCAACATTACAGGCTCTAAGCGGATATTCTCGCCAATGAACATTTTAAATTCTCCAGGCGATATCTCACCTAAGCCCTTGAATCGGGTGATTTCTGGTTTGGTTCCTAATGCCACCATAGCAGACTGCTTTTCAGACTCATCATAGCAATAGATGGTCCTTTGCTTATTCCGAACCCGGAATAAAGGCGTCTGCAAAATGTATAAGTGCCCTTCGCGCACCAACTCGGGGAAGAATTGTAAAAAGAAGGTGATCAAGAGCAGGCGAATGTGCATTCCATCCACATCCGCATCGGTTGCCACGACCACGTTATTGTAGCGCAGTTCTTCTAAGCCATCCTCAATATTGAGGGCCGACTGCAACAGATTAAATTCCTCATTTTCATACACGACCTTCTTGGTTAGACCATAGCAGTTTAATGGCTTTCCTTTTAGGCTAAAAACGGCTTGCGTCTGCACATCACGAGATGCCGTGATAGAACCCGAAGCAGAATCACCTTCTGTAATAAACAAAGTAGTTTCTAACCGACGCTCATGCTTGATGTCGTTGTAATGCACCTTACAATCACGTAATTTCTTGTTGTGGAGGTTGGCCTTTTTGGCCCTTTCTCTCGCAAGTTTTTGAATGCCCGAAAGTTCTTTTCTTTCGCGTTCAGCGCGCAAAATCTTTCGCTGAATAGCCTCTGCTACCGTAGCATTTCGGTGCAAGAAATTGTCTAGCTCCGTTTGCAGAAAATTTAAAATAAACGTCCGAACTGTTGGGCCTTCAGGCCCCATGTCGTTGCTCCCCAACTTGGTTTTAGTCTGTGACTCAAAAACAGGCTCTATGACTTTGATTGAAATAGCGCCAATGACACTCTGACGGATGTCCGAAGCGTCATATTGCTTTCCAAAATGTTGACGAATAGATGAAACTAGCGCTTCACGAAAGGCACTCTGATGGGTCCCCCCTTGAGTGGTATGTTGACCGTTGACAAAGCTATAATACTGCTCACTTTGCGAACGCTCCGCATGCGTCAAGGCCACTTCTATGTCTTCCCCACGCAAATGGATGATATCGTGCATCACCTCGCCCGAAAGGTTGTTGGCCAACAAATCTTTTAAACCATTTTCAGAAAAATACTTTTCTCCGTTTAGGTGAATGGTTAATCCAGGATTGAGATAGGCATAATTCCATACCAAACGCTCCAAATATTCCATTTGGTAGCGATAGTTCACAAAGATGTTGGCATCTGGCGTAAAGACGACTTTGGTGCCTTTGCGCGCAGAACTTTCCTCCAGTCCTGACTCTTCGACCAGAATTCCTTGCTCAAAACGCGCTGACTTGGTTTGGGCATCTCGGAAGGCTTGCACATAAAAGGAAGAGGACAAGGCATTGACTGCCTTGGTACCCACGCCGTTTAGACCCACGGACTTTTTGAAGGCCTTAGAATCATATTTGGCCCCAGTGTTCATCTTGGAGACCACGTCCACCAATTTTCCTAACGGAATGCCGCGCCCATAGTCCCGCACGGTGACCACGCCTTCTTTCACTTCTATGTCAATATGCCTGCCGCCCCCCATGACAAACTCATCAATCGAGTTGTCCACGACCTCCTTAACAAGGATATAAATGCCATCATCTGCGGAAGAGCCATCCCCCAATTTACCAATGTACATGCCCGGGCGGAGACGGATGTGCTCCTGCCATTCGAGACTTCGAATGTTGTCTTCGGTATACTGGGTCGTTTCAGCCATGGGGAATGTGCGAATCTACACATTAACACCCTTTTTACCCGGTCATAACAGCCAAATTTATCCTATTCTCAAAGGAAGTTTTTAACAATTCCTCCCTTTGTGGGTGCGGTTTTAGACGTTAAAACGGAAATGCATTACATCCCCGTCCTTTACTCGATACTCTTTGCCTTCCACGCGCATCTTCCCTGCCTCTTTCACGGCAGCTTCAGATTTATAATGGATATAGTCTTGATATGCAATGACTTCTGCCCGAATAAATCCTTTCTCAAAGTCGCTGTGGATCACACCCGCCGCTTGCGGTCCGGTAAAACCTTCTTCAATGGTCCACGCACGTACTTCCTTTACCCCTGCGGTAAAATAGGTTGATAGCTTTAACAACGAATATGCGGCGCGAATCACACGATTCACTCCAGGTTCTTCCAAACCTAAATCATCCAAAAACATTTGGCGCTCTTCGTAGCTATCTAGCTCAATGATATCCGATTCGGTCGCAACGGCAAGGTGCATGACGCCTGCGCCCTCTTCAGCTGCCATGGCTTCAATCTGTCGGACATAATCATTGCCATCTTTGGCCGCCGCTTCGTCCACATTGCACACGTACAAAACAGGTTTATCGGTGAGTAATTGATACTCTTCGATCCAGGCTTGCTCTTCCTCTGAACGCTCAAATGAACGTACGGATTTGCCTTGCTCTAGATGTTTTATAAGACGGTCCCCCATCTCAACCTCTCG
>ERZ888423.68-NODE-68-length-97884-cov-47.927731_pt1 | contig 97884 bp, 90 predicted proteins | sample MGYA00520523_ERZ888423 | MGnify/ENA primary metagenome ERZ888423 (study PRJEB32303, sample SAMEA104408611) | aquatic metagenome | biome: Brackish water; feature: Pelagic; material: water | place: Baltic Sea | collected 2014-06-08T10:24:00 | depth 30,27 m ...
CCCGGCCGGAACCAGCGGTTCGCCACGGGCCGACAGCGGGGTTTCGAGCATGTCTGGGCCGCTTGGTTTTCAGCGGATCAAGACAGCCGCACCCTTGGGCGCGTTGGCCTGCATCAAGGCGCTATTGTGCGGCCAGGGGCTGACGCGCGAGGCGGCATTGCGACCACAGATCCGCCAGCGCGCCCACCAGATGGTCGATATCTTCGGCCGAATGGACGGGCGATGGCGTGATGCGCAAACGCTCGGTGCCCTTGGGCACGGTCGGATAATTGATCGGCTGGATGTAGATGCCGTGACGATCCATGAGTTGGTCGGAAATCCAGCGGCATTTGACCGGGTCGCCGACCATCACCGGGATGATGTGGCTGTCATTGGCCAGATGCGGGATGGCGTGCGCATCAAGGCGCGCGCGCACCTCGGCCACACGGGCCTGATGGGCGGCACGCTCGGCCGTGCTGATCTTGAGATGACGCACCGCCGCCGCGGCACCAGCCGCCACCGCGGGCGGCAGGGCGGTGGTAAAGATGAACCCGCTGGCAAAGCTGCGCAGGAAATCGACCATCACCGCCGAGCCCGCGACATAGCCACCGACCACGCCGTAAGCCTTGCCCAGCGTGCCCTGGATCACGTCGATCCGACCCATCAGCCCCTCGCGCTCGGCGATGCCGCCGCCACGCGGGCCATACAGGCCCACGGCATGCACCTCATCAAGATAGGTCATCGCGCCATAGCGTTCCGCCAGATCACAGATCGCGGCAATGGGGGCGATGTCGCCATCCATCGAATACACGGATTCAAAGGCCACGATCTTGGGCCGGTCTTGAGGTATCGCCTTAAGCTTATCCTCCAGATCCATGATGTCATTGTGTTTCCACAGGACACGATCGGCACGGGAATGGCGGATACCCTCGATCATCGAGGCATGATTGCCGGCATCCGACACCACCACGCACCCCGGCATGCGCGCCGCCAGCGTGCCAAGGCTGGCCCAATTCGACACATAGCCCGAGGTAAACACCAGCGCGGCCTGTTTGGCATGAAGATCCGCCAGTTCCGCCTCGAGCGTCACATGGGCGTGCGTCGTGCCGGATATGTTGCGCGTGCCCCCTGCGCCCGCGCCCATCGCATCCAGCGCCGCATGCATGGCCGCCAGCACATCGGGGTGCTGGCCCATGCCCAGATAATCATTCGAACACCAGACCGTGATCTGCCGTGCGCCGCCGGCATGGCGGTTCAGCGCTGCGGGAAAAGCCCCCCGGCGGCGTTCGAGATCCGCGAAAAAGCGATAATTGCCGGCCTGTTTCAGCGCGTCCAGTTCGGCACCAAAAAAGCGGTCATACCGATTGTCGCCGCTCACTGTGCCATCGCCTCAAGGATGATGGCATCGAGCAGCGCCTCGACCTCTTGCATGGGGCCATCGGGATAATCGCGGTGGCCGATCAACACCGCGCCTTCGCGTTCGGCAACAAAAATCCCATAGGGGCAGTGCATGATGTTCATCGGATCGGCCTCCATCACCCGGCGCGATACGGCGGCCGAACAAAAAAGAAAGATCTGCGCATTGTCAAAGATCACTTCCGCCGATCCGACATCGGCCCCGGTGCGGTTGAGCATGTCACCCACATGGCTGGTGAAATCGATCACCAGACCACGGTCGATGATCGCGCTTTCAACGGCAAAGCTGGCATCCTCGAAGCTGCCCGGATAGGGAAATGTGATGGCGTCTTGTGCCATGGCGGTCATGGGGATCATGGCCAGGGTCAGGCCGAAGCTCAAGTATCGCGTCATGGGTGCCGCCTCCGGTTGGTGGAACCCGCGGGACAGACGATGCCGCCCGCGGGCCCTTGTGATCAGACGAACATGTCCGTGGTGATGGCCGCGTACCAATCGAGGCTTTCGCGATAGGTCGCCGCGCGCAGATCGGCGGCTTCGCCAATCTGGCTGACAAAGTTGTCGATCGCCACGATGCCTTCGGCCGAGGCTTCATAGGTCGCACCGACCTTGATGCCGTCATCGGTGTCAAGCAGCGACCAGCAGGTGTTGGAATAGCGCGCCGGAAAGGCCCGCGATCCGGTCAGCGCCGACACGATGGCGTTGGCCGCCACCTTGGCCTGGCTGTTGGCCGAGAAACCGGATTTGGGCATCGCGCCCTGTGCGGCCGCATCGCCCAGAACGGTGATGTCGGGATCGACCTTGCTCGACATGTCATAGGCCGACACGGGCGCCCAGTTGCCATCGGTGATGCCCGCGGCAAAGGCGATCTGACCCGCCCGCTGGCCGGGGATGACGTTGCAGACATCGACCTTTTCGACCACGCCATCGATGGTCACGGTCATCGCGGCCGGATCAACCTCGACCACCGCGCTTCCCATATCGGGGCCAATGCGGGTGATCATGCCCGCATAATGGCGGTTCCATCCATCCTCGAACAGCCCCTGCTTGGAAAAGGTTTCCTTGGGGTCGACCAGCAAGATCTTGGCGGTCGGATTGTTTTCCCGCAGGTAATGGGCCACCATCGAGATCCGCTCATAGGGGCCGGGCGGGCAGCGATAGGGGTTGGGCGGCGCGACCATGGCGAATGTACCACCCTGTGGCATCGCCGCGATCTGGGCGCGCAACAATTCGACCTGGGTGCCGCCCTTGTAGGCGTGCGGCATGCGGCTTTGCGCCGACACCGACCAGCCCGCAACGCTGCCTTCGACGAAATCGATGCCGGGGCTCAACACAAGCTTGTCGTAGGGAACGCTGGCACCCGTGGCCAGCGCCACCGTCTTGGCATCACGATCCACGCCCACAGCCCAGTCATGCACGACATTGATGCCGTAGTTGCTGGCAAGCCCGCCATACCCATGGCCGAGGTCGTCATAGTTGAAGAACCCGCCCAGATAGAGATTGCCGAAATAGCAGGTGTGATAGGTCCGCTGAGGTTCGATCAGCGTGACGTCGACGGCACCCGCGCTGTCGCGTGCGATATAGCGGGCCGCCGTGGCCCCGCCCGATCCGCCGCCCACGACGACCACGCGCGGCGTGGCCTGTGCGCGGGCAATCATCGGCGCGGCCAAGGATGCCGTCAGGGCAACCGATGTCCCCAGAAAGGCGCGTCTGTTGATGGTCATGTCATTTCTCCCTTTTTTGCCCCTGTGGGGCGTCATGTTGTGGCGCCGATCTTGTGACGCATGTTTTATTTGACCGTTACCTCAATGAGCCACCGCGAAATAGGCGGCAAGTGCCGCAAGTTCCTCATCGCCCAGCCGCCGTGCGACGGTGTTCATCACCTGATGTTCGCGCGATCCATCCCGATAGGCAACCATTCCTGCAATGAAGACCGACGGCGCGAGCCCCCGGATCGATGGAATGTCGGACCCGCCGCTGTCGCGATGGCATGCGGTGCATTCAGACGACAGATATTCGCCATAGGGCACATCGCCTGAAATCTCGAGAATGGCGGCGATTTCGGGGGCAACGGCCACTTCGGCCAATTCCGCGCCCGCTTCGCTGCGCCCGCCTGCTGCCAGCATATAGGCGATCAGATGCTGGCGATCTTGCTCGGAGCGGACGCCGCGAAACACCATGCGCGTACCCGGGAAATAATCGCTCGGGCCCGCCATGTAGCGATCCAGCGAGCCTTCGGTCCAGACGCGCCCCTCAGCCCCTGCATTGGCCAGCGCATCCGAGAACTGATACCCCGGAGACGCCCCGATGGCGCGGTCCACGATCCCGTTCAGATGGGGCCCGACGCGATGCACCGCGCCGTCCCCGATCATGTGGCAAGCCCGGCACGGGCGAAACAGGGTCTCGCCCTGTGCCGGGTCGCCTTCGGCCAGCGCCGGGAAGGTCGCCGCTGCCAAAACCGCAAAGGTCAACGCGCCGGTGAATGCGCGCAACCCTGTCATGGCGCCTCGCCGCCGGTGGCGCGCAGATAGGCAATCATGGCTGCCGCTTCTTCTGGGGACCGAAGGCCGCGGAATGCCATTCGGTTGCCCGCAATCGTCCCGCGCGGATCCTGAAGAAAGGCCGTCAGGCTTGCCTCGTCCCAAACCATGCCGGCGTCGCGGGCCGCCACGAAGGCGGGCGAATAGCGAAACCCGTCATGGCTGCCGACGGGGGCGCCAAAGGTGTTGTTGAGCATGGGGCCTGTGCGGTTGTTGGCGCCATCGCCGATCTGATGGCACGAGGCGCATTGCCGAAACAGCGCCTCGCCGGCCGCGACCAGTTCCGGGTCGGGCCCGGCCGATGCAACGGGTTCGGGGGCTGCGGCCGGGGCCGGTGCTGTGGCTGTCTCGACCACGGCGGCAGGCGTGGCTGCGGCGCCTTCGGTTTCCGGGGTCACCGACAAGACCGTGGCGCGTGCGGTGATCGCCACGCTGTCACGACAATTTTCCATGCAAGGTTCGGCCGCAAAGGCGGTCAATTCCGTTGTGGCCCGATCATCCATGAGGAAAGCGGCCTCGTTGGGCATCGCCACCTCAAGGAAATTCTCGTTCGAAAGTTCGAAATCATCATCGACCATGTCATTGAGATACATGAGATAGGCCGTGATTGCATAGACATCATCATTGCTGAGCGATTGCGCTCCACCATAGGGCATGGCGCGGTGGACATAATCCCACACCGTCGACAGATACGGCCAGTATGAGCCGATGGTCTTGTGGGGGTCCTCACCATCGAGCGTGCCACGCCCGCCCGCCAGAACCGGCCAGCGGCCCACTGCCTCACCGAAATCGCCGTGGCATGCCGCGCAGTTGTCGATGTAGAGTTCTTCGCCGGTATAGACATCGCCCGACCCCACGGGCAGACCCAAGCCATCGGGGCGAATGTCGATATCCCAGGCGGCGATTTCCTCGGGCAAGGCCGTGCGCCCCAGACCAAAGCCGCCGTCGCGCGCGGGGGCCGGGGTTTCGGCAAGGGCATGGCCCGCACCAACGACGACAAGCGCAGAGCAAAGGGCAAGTTTCTTCATCATCTCAACCGATTTCGACATTTTCCGCCTCGCCTGCTTCATTGACAGCCCAAGTCTGGATGCTGTTGTTGTGGTAGATGGAATTGAACCCGCGCACGACGCGCAGCTGGTCCTTGGTGGGCTGGACATAGCCGGTGCTGTCATGGGCGCGGCTTTGCAGCAAAAGCGGCCGCCCATCCCAGTCGAATTCATAGTAGAAACGATGCATCGACTTGTCCAAGGACGGGCCCGACATGCGCGCCTGATGCCAGGTGATGCCGCCATCAATGGTGACATCGACACGCGGAATGGTGCCGCGCCCCGACCACGCAACCCCGCTCAGGACCGTGGGCCCCGGGCCATGGGTGATCGGCGCTTGCGGGCTGGGGTTGGTGATGACGGATTTGGCGTCCATCTCCCAGGTAAAGCGGCGCGCGACACCATTGGCCAGAAGATCGGTGTATTTGGAGGTTTCCTCGCGGTGGTGCCAGGCCATGTCGCCCACCTCGATCCGGCGCAGCCATTTGACCCACATGTTGCCTTCCCAGCCGGGCACGACCAGACGCACCGGATAGCCCTGTTCGGCCCGCAACCGTTCGCCATTCATATGGGTGGCCACCAGACAATCATCGAGCGCCTTTTCCATCGGGATCGACCGCGTCATCCCCGAGGCATCGGCCCCTTCGGCCAAAAGCCATGTGCCCGTGGTCCGCACGCCCGCCTCTTGCAGCAACAGCCGCAGCGGCACGCCGGTATAGACGACGTTATGGATCATGCCATGGGTGAACTGCACCCCGTTGAGCTGCGCACCGCGCCATTCCATGCCGGTGTTGGCCGCACATTCAAGGAAATAGGTCCGGTTTTCGCGCGGAAAGCGCATCAGGTCATCCATGGTGAAGACCATCGGGTTGTCGACCAGCCCGTTGATCATCAGCCGGTGATCGGCCCAGGGAATGTCGGCCACGCCGGAATGGTGCCGCTCGAAACACAAGCCGTTGGGCGTGATGATCCCTTCAAGCTCGTGCAGCGGCGTGAAATTGATCGAGGAAACCGCATCGGCGGTCAGCCATGGCACCGTGCGGCGGACGACATTGGCCTCGTGCTTTGAGGGAAAGCCATAGGGCTTGGCATCGACGCCGTCGCCCAGATACTGCATCCAGGGCTGCAATTCGGTGATCTTCGGGTCGGGGCCTGCCACCTGGGCATGGACCAGCTTGCCGGTCGCAGCCGCCCCTGTCGCCACGGCGGCACCGGCCAGAAACTGGCGGCGCGATGGGGTCTGTCTGGGGGTGTCGGTCATGTTTCGATACCTCTGTTGTTCCGGTTGCGGCCTCAGCCGCCCACCACGTCGACTGTGTTGTTGGGTTCAAGGGTGACGGTGCGCTGCGCGCGGATGTGGTTTTCGACCACGTCCCAGATGGCTGGGCCTTCGGTGCCTTCGTTCACGCTGGCCCATCCGGCCACCACGTAATTCTGATCGGCCACCAGCCGTTCACCGGTGGCCAGCAGCGTCATTTCGGTGATGCGGCTGCCCTGCGGCTGGGTGGTGTCGATGCGGTAGCCCATGCCGCCCACCCGCACCATATCGCCGCCTTGCTGGTAATAGGCATCGGGGTTGAAGATATTGGCAGCCACGTCTTCCATGATGGTGTGCAGCTGCCCGCCCGACATCTCCATGCGGTAGGCATTGGGATAGGTCATTGCGGTGACGTTGTAGATATCTTCGCGCGTGATGTCCTGACCGGGCAGAACAGCGGCCCCCCAGCGGAAGCCGGGGGAAAGGGCGATCTGGGCGTCGCGCTGGGAAATCAGCGCGTCACAGATCACATCATCCCAGGTGCCGTTGAAATTGCCGCGCCGATACAAGAGCGATCCGGACTGGCCGATCACCTCGGCCATTTCGGCGCTGTAGGGGGCGCGGGTCTCGGCCACCAGCGCAGTCATTTCCGGGTCGGGCGCGATGACATCCGAAAGGATCGGGATCAGGCGGTGGCTGATGCCCGTCATCGCGCCATCCTGAACATCGAGATCGACGCGGCTGAGGAATTTGCCATGCGACCCGCTGGCGATCAGGAAGGTATTGCCGACCTGAATGGGTTCGGGCAGCGCGTCATGGGTGTGGCCCGTCAGGATCACGTCGATGCCCGGAATGTCGCGGGCGAACTGGCGATCCACGTCAAAGCCGTTGTGCGACAACAGCACCACCACCTCGGCGCCCGCCGCGCGGACCTCTTGCACCACCTCGGCGATGCGATCGCGGCGCAAGCCAAAGCTCAATTCAGGGAACATCCAGCCGGGATTGGCAATCGGCATGTAGGGGAATGCCTGACCGATCACACCGATGGCGGTGCCATTGCGCTCAAAGATCTTGTAGTCATCATAGACCGGTTCATCCCACTCCACATCGAAGATATTCGCACCAAGAAAGGCAGGATCGACATGGTTCTCGAGCAGCTCGTTGACGCGGTCAGAGCCCAGCGTGAATTCCCAATGCGAGGTCATCGCCTCGACGCCGAGCGCGTTCATCAGCTGGACCATGTCCAGACCGCGCGTGCGCAAGCTGGGCAGCGAACCCTGCCATGTGTCGCCCCCATCCAGCAACAGCGCGTGGGGGGCTTGTGCCCGGATCGCCTTGACCACGGTCGCGATGCGGTCAAGCCCGCCCATGCGCCCATAGCCGCGCGCCATGGCTTCGAAATCGGTGTAGGTCAGCGCGTAATCCATCGCCGAGCCCTGCGTGATGCCAAAGCGCGCGCGAAATTCCGCCCCCACCAGATGCGGCGGCTGGCCCGCATGGATGCCCACGCCGATGTTGAATTCCGGCTCGCGGAAATAGATCGGTTGGGTCTGGGCATGGATATCGGTGATGTGGATCAGCGTCACATTGCCCGGACCGCCCGTGCCGATCAGATCGTCTTGGGACAGCGTTTGCTGCGCGGCCAGCCGCGCCCAGTTGCCAAAGCCCGAGGCCCCGTAAAGCGCCGAGGTGGCCAGCGCGGCCTGCACGAAATGGCGACGCGAGATCATGATGCAACCTCTGATGTTATTCCAAAATATGAATGTATGAACGTAGACACCGCCCCAGACTGCATCCGGGACGGCGTTGTCGATGGATTAGTTGCGCACCGACGGCCCTTCGACCGTCAAGCCATTGCCGCGCGAGGCGACGTATAGCTCAAGCGCCACGAATTCCGGGCTACCCACTGCAAAAGTTTCGCCGCGCGTGTCACGGATGCAGCCGCGAAAGCGACCATGGACCGAGTTCACATTGGCGTTCTTCAGGCGATAGGCCGGAAAGCCGTTGATCTGGCCTTGGCTCAGATGGTCGGCGCGGATCAGGTTGCCATAGTTGTTCTCGTGGCAATCCGCACAGCTGAGTTCGAGCTGACCATACTTGGTATAGTAGATCTCTTCACCAAAGGCCCAGGTCTCGGCCACGGGGCCGTCGATGGCGACATTGATCGTCTGGCCGCGCCCAACAGATGCGATCAGCGAGGCCATGTTGCGCATGGCTTGGCTGTCATAGCCATAGGGTTCAGCAACGCCCATACGCTCGGTCTGGCATTCGATGATCTGCATCTCGACGGTTTGCACCGCGCCATGCTCGGCATCCCACTTGGGATAGCTGGCCCGCACACCCGCAAGGCTTTCAGCATTTTCATGACAGCTAGCGCAGCTTTTGCCTTCGCTGCCCATCGCGGTCTCAAAGGCTGTCAAACCCTGCTCGGCATAAAGCATGGCCGGGTTGTCGAAATCATCTGCCTGCATGGCGCGGGTTTCATCGGTCCGAAACACCCAGCCTGAATAGATCGTAGTGACACGATCTTGCAGAAACTCGGGCGCTGGTGCCTCGGTGATCATGGCGAGATCGCCATTGATCACCAGGCTGTCACCCGTCCGGATATCGGCAAAACCGATCCCGGCCACCCCGACGGCAAGCCCTGCCGCCGCGACGCCACCAAGAAGCGTTTTTCCAGTCATGGTCGTCAATCCTCCCTTGCGACGGCTCGGTCTGATCTTGTCGCCGCCGTCAGGCGACTGCGATTTCTGCCGTTTCGGTGTAGACCGATCCGTCATCATCATACCAAGTGAATTCAAAGCTGCCGCTCTGGTCCACCTTGGCATCGAATTGGAAATAGGGGTTCGTGGCGACACCCGCCTGGATCTCGACATCGACCACCATCGCGCCGTTGAAGGCACAAGTGAAGCGGTTGATGATCTGACGCGGGATCAGATTGCCATCGCTGCCACGACGCATGCCACTTTCCATCGGGTGGCTGATCAAAGTCCGCACCGATACGCTCTCGCCAGCGGAAGCATCACGCGGAACGCGGACGCGGGGAACAACATTCTCTGCCATTGTCTTATCTCCTTGTCCTAACTGGTTCAGCCGCCGCAGCCGCCGATGGTCACACGCACATTCTGACGCGCCTGCTTGAAGCTGCCGTCAGCCATGCGTGCGATCGCGACAACTTCTTGCTCACCGGCCAGGCGGATGCGGGTCGAAACCATATGCGATCCGGCAGCAGGGCCGAAATTGACGGTGCAGACATCGGGGTTTGGGTTGCCAGCGGCAAACAGAATAATCGCGGCAGCACCGGGTGCATCTACCTCGATTGGAACGGTATTGCCGTTCTCGGCAATCTCGGGGGCAATCAGGGTGATACCGTCCGAAGCCGCGTCCGAACCACCGGTGAATGTGGCGATGGCCTCTTCGAGCGTTGCGGCGTTTGCGATATGCGGAAGACCGAAAAAGGCCGCCGCAATCGCCAAACCGTTGCCGACGAATTGCCTGCGTGTCTGGGTCATGAGACTATTCTCCTTGAATTCTTGTACGAATACCGACCGGCCTAGTAGTCGGTCAGGGTCATCAGATAGGCAACGACATCCTCGATGTCTTGTGCTGCCAAAAGGGGCGAAAGCTCGCCTTCGGGTGCTTTGCCTGTGTAGGCATCGCCCGGACGGGTATAGCCCGAGATGCGGTAGAACGAGGGCATGATCGAGTCGGGGAACATCACATCCGCATTGACGATCAACCCGCGCAATCCGGCCTCGTCCCAGCGTGTGGCCACACCGTCGAGCGAGGGGCCAACTTCGCCATGCCAGGCGAATTCATCCAGTGCGCTGACCTGATGACAGGCAAGGCAGTTTCCCGCAGCCCGGCTGACCATGATCTCGGCACCGCGTTGCGGGTTGCCGGCCTGTCCGGTCAAGGACGCTGCGATTTCACCGTATTCATTTGCCACCACATCGTTTGGAGCAACAACATCGGCTTGAAGGCTGGTTGCGGCGAGCATGAGCCCTGCCGCCAGCATGATCTGGCGCTTCACTTCGATTCCCTCCCTTTGGCCGAGTCAGTAGGCCGTGGTATACCGTAGACCTACACGCGCAATGATTGCAACAACACATTTGATTTTTTGCATGTGAGCGCCATCTTGTGCCACCCGCAGGTCAATCGACAGCCCCCGCCGCGGCTTGCTGTGCGAACATACGGGCATGATATCGCTGGAAATCTTCCTCGCCCGCATAGCCTTGTTCCAGGACCCAGTTGAGCATGTTGAAGGTGGTCCAGCGACCAAAGGCACCGGGCATGACGACGGCTGCCGCTTCAATCCCGGTCACATCCTCGGGGACAGCTTCGGGAAAGAACAAGATCGTCGGCGTGAACAGATTGCGCCAGCGCCGCGCGATCTGGCGCTCTTCCATCGTCTCGCCGTCGAAATCGGTCACCTCGGTCGCGCCATGCATGTTGATGCGGACAAAATAGAAATCTTCCTCCAGCATCTTGAGGATATCGGGCACGACCCAGACCTCTTCATGCATCTTGGAGCAGTAGATGCAGCCGCGCTGTTCGATGATCACGGCAAAGCGGCGGCCTTGGGCGTTGGCATCGGCCAGATCCTCACGCAGGTCGAGGAAGGTCTCATGGATCCAGGGCGCAATGTGCAGCCCGTCATCGCCCAACTCGGCCAGCGCAGGCGTGGCCAGCGCGAACATCGCTGCGGCAATCCATCCTGTCAGTCTTGCAAACATGGCATTGGGCCTCCTGCTGCCCTTGGCTGTGGCGGGGTGCGTCACCCGATGGTCTGAAACACCTCGAACGTGTTGATCATCCACTCTGCAATGTAGAGCAGCGCATTGGTGGCGATCAAAATGCCAAACACCACCAACGCGCCGCCCATGATTTTCTCGACCATGCCCAGATGCCGCCGGAAGCGGCCCATCAGCCGCATGAAGGGCCCGACAAAGCCAGCCGCCAGCACGAAGGGCAGCGTCATCCCCACCCCATAGGCGGCCAGCAACGCCACCCCCTGCCCCGCCGATCCGGTCGATCCCGCCAGAAACAGGATCGCCGCCAGCACCGGGCCCACGCAGGGCGTCCAGCCAAAGGCAAAGGCCAGCCCGATCAGATAGGCGCCGCCCAAGCCCAGATTGGCGCTGTCGCCGGGTTCGGCGCGCAAGCTGCGATTGAGAAAGCCGATGCGGATCACGCCCAGAAAATGCAGACCCATGGCGATGATCAGCGCGGCCGCCACATAGCGCAGCACATCGAACCAGTCGCGCAGCACCTGTCCAAAGACCGACGCCGAGGCGCCCAGCGCCACAAACACCGTCAGCACGCCCGCCGCAAAGACCGCCGCCCCCAGGATGGCACGCAACCGGACCGCCCGCGTCACGGCGCCGCCCTGGGCCACCTCGAACGCACTCATCCCGCCCAGATAACTCAGGTAGAATGGCACCATCGGCAGGATACAGGGCGACAGAAATGACAACAGCCCGGCAAAAAAGGCACCCGTCATGGAAATGTCGAACATTTGAGGGACCTGCCGTGGACTTCACATTCAAGAATTCATATTAGTGGCCTCATGGGAATTTCGTCAACGTTGCAGTCAAAACAGTTTTTTCGCCGCATGGTTGTGCAGCTTGCGGGGCTGCTGATCTGTGCGCTGCTGTTGGCACCCGGCGCTTTGCGGGCGGATGGGCTGGAACTGGTGATGGTCGAACAGCGCGGCTGTGCCTATTGCATAAGCTGGCACGCCGATGTCGGCCCCGAATACCCCATCACCCCCGAAGGCCGCGCGGCGCCGCTGCGGGTGGTCGATCTGCACGCGTTGCCCAAGGATCTGACCCTTGCGCGCCGCCCCGTCTACACCCCCACCTTTGTGCTTGTGCGTGACGGGCAGGAAATCGGCCGGATCGAGGGCTATCCGGGCGAAGATTTCTTTTGGCCGCTGCTTGATCGGCTGTTGCGGCAAGACGATGCGGATTGGGCGACACAGGATGCAGGCAGATGAGACCATCGCCCGTTTTTGCCCTTGATTTGCCGGCGCAAGGCGACAATTTGCGCGCAAAGGGGATCATGACATGACCGTGCACAACGAATTGGCTGGGCTTGACCCGCTGGATCGGGCGGAGATGCGCGCATCCGTCTTGCCACGGGTGGACCAGGACATAGACGAGGCCACATGGCGCCGCTTGCGCGACAATGCGCAGACCGCATCGGATTTTCTCAAGGCGATCAGCCATGAGGGCCGGTTGATGATCTTGTGTTCGCTGGCCAATGGCGAGAAATCCGTGACCGAAATCGAGGAAATGCTGTCTTCGCGGCAGGCGGCTGTGTCGCAACAGCTGTCGCGGCTCAGGCTTGAGGGGCTGGTGACGGCCCGGCGCGACGGCAAGCAGATCTATTACAGTTTGACAGATGACCGGGCACGCATGATCATCGAACGTGTCTACGAGTTGTTCTGCACCTGACGCGCCCCGCCAGACCGGCGCGCGTCTGGCGGCAAGGGAGGGAACGTGCTCGAACTTGTTGGAGAAAGCTGGACGATCACCCTGATCGGCCTTGGCGGTGGTGTTGTGCTTGGGCTTGCGGCGCGGCTGGGTCGTTTTTGTACTCTGGGCATGATCGAGGATGTCCATTACGGCAATGACCGCGGGCGGCTGTGGATGTGGGTGCTGGCCTTGGGCGTGGCCATGACCGCCAATTTCGCGGCCGAGGCCGCCGGGCTGATCCGGCTTGACCAAACCATCTATCTGCAAAACGGCTTTACGCTGGGCGGGGCGGCGCTGGGCGGGTTGCTCTTTGGCTATGGCATGGCGCAGGCGGGCAATTGCGGCTACGGCATGCTGGCGCGGCTGGGCGGCGGCGATCTGCGGGCGCTGGTCATCGCGCTGATCATGGGGGTTACGGCCTATGTCATGCTTTTTGGGCCTTTGGCCGCGATACGGGCGCGCTTTTTCCCCATCGATCCGATGCAGGACACGCCACAGGGCTGGGCGCATGTGATCGGGGCCGCCAGCGCCCTGCCGGCCGTTGCGGTCGCGGGGGGGCTTGGGGTCATCCTGGCGGGCGGCGCGGCGATGGCGTTGCTGCGGGCAAGGCGCCACACGGAAATATTCTGGGCCGGCATGGCCGGGCTTGCCATCACCTCGGGGTTTGTGGGCAGTTATTGGGTGGCCGACAACGGCTTTGACCCTGTCGCGGTGCATTCGCACAGCTTCACCGCCGCGGTGGGCGACACCATCCGTTACACGATGCTGTCGTCAGGGCTGGAACCCGATTTCGCCATCGGTTCGGTTTTGGGCGTGGTCATCGGGGCGCTGATCGGCAGCGTGATCCGCGATGGGTTCCGCTGGGAAGCCTGTGATGATCCGCGCGAGTTGAAGCGCCAGATGGGCGGCGCGGTCCTGATGGGCATTGGCGCGGTGCTGGCGGCGGGGTGTTCGGTCGGGCAAGGTCTGGGGGCGATGTCGGTCCTGTCGGTGCACGCACCGGTGGTGGCGGCCATGATCTGGCTGGGCGGCTGGCTGGGTCTGCGCCATCTGATCGAAGGGATCGGGCTGAGCCGCGCCGCATAGCTGGCGCATGCCTGTGGCCCGTGGTCAGGTCTTGGGAAACAGGAATTCCCCCGTTGCCATGTAATGACGCACCAGCGCATCGACCGCCCCCTCGGTATCGCGCTTGAGGGTCAGAGCCTTGATTTCGTCATGTTCATGCAAGACGTTGCGCACCACGCGCGACTTTCCGCGCGCCAAGACACGGTAGCGGATGTTCAATTCGTATAGCCGGGCGCAGTTTTCCAACAAGATGCGCGAACCACAGGCCGAAATCAGCGCCTGATGAAAGTTGCGATGCGCCACTTCCCAGGCTGACACGACGGCGCCGGGCTTGTCGTCGGCGTCTCGGTCCAGCGCACTCATCCGGAAATGGGCGACGACCACGTGTTCTTCCCACCGGCTGTCGCCCTGGGCGATGGACCGACGCAGCGCCTCACCTTCCAGCAGGCACCGGTTTTGCAAGATGTCGCCGAAATCAACCGCCGAGGCATCGGCCACGAAAAATCCGCGCTTGTCGATGCGCTGCACCCAGCCTTCGACGGTCAACTGATTGAGCGCCTCGCGGATGGGCGAGGTGCCGCAATTATAGCGATCCGACAGCATCTTGAGCCCGAGTTTCTGGCGCGGCGGCAGCGTGGCCATAAGGATATCGCGCTTGATCTCGTGAAAGACCGAAATGCCGAGCGATTGAGCCTTATCCGACATAACCCGTTCCCATAGCCGATCTTTCCCGGCCAAATTGACGCCCGGCACCTAAGCCATCGTGTTTAATCCGGCAAGTCCTCAAAATCACGACACAAACGCCCGACATCTCACGCAGGCCTTCCCTTGGCAAAGCACAGTCCGATGAAAAGCAGGTTCGACAAAGTGCCGATCGGATGATCTTTTCCGAAAAAGATTTGCCGCGAAGAAAATAATCGACAATCCTTCGGATAAAGGCAACAAAGAATCACAACAGCAACCGACACAAGGGGAAGACGCATGCGGCTGTTCTACGGCAATGACCACGAGGTTTTCGTGCTGCGGGGGGATGAAGGCGTCAATGTGACGGGGCTTCTGACCGATTTGCCGCATCTGCGGCGCGAAGATCTGATGGCCGCGCTGATTGCTGACTTCGACGCCTACCGCGCCCGGATCGAGGCGCATGTCGCAAGCGCGCCCGGCGTCAAGCTCGCCTCCATCCGCATTCGCGCACCGCTGCCGCGCCCGCGCAACATCGTGTGCATGGCCACCAATTACATGGAAGACGGCACCTTGCCCGCGCCGCCGCCGATCAATGCCTTCCACAAGGTCTCGAACGCCGTGATCGGCCCGGGCGAGCGCATGATCTTGCCCGATGCGCCCGCGTCCAATTTCGAATGCGAAGCGGAATTCGCCGTGATCATCGGCAAGCGCGCCTCCAATGTCGCGGAAGCGGATGCGATGGGCCATATCTTTGGCTACATGAACTTTCTCGATGGCTCGGCCCGTGGCCTGCCGCCCGATCGCAACGTGTTCTTTCAGGGCAAATCGCGCGAGACATTCGCGCCCACCGGCCCCTGGATCGTGACCGCCGACGAGATCGCCGATCCCTATGACATTTCGCTGAAACTATGGGTGAACGGCGTTTTGAAACAGGATTTTCACGCCAGCGACATGGCCCACAACATCGCGCGCTGCATTTCATGGGCAAGCTCGATCCACACGCTGGAACCGGGCGACATTCTGGCCACCGGCACCAATCATCGCGGCCTCAGCAGCATCCAGCATGACGACACGATCGAACTGGAATGCACCCATCTGGGGCGGCTGATGATCAAGGTCCACGATGATCTGCACCGCACATGGCCCCGCGAGACGCGGCTGGAACGCACGTCCAAGGGGCTTGGCCCCCTGCCGCCACAGACCAGTGGAAAATATGCGGCCAGCGAGGACAAGGTCACGGCCTGAGGGCTTGGGACCAGTGCAATTGGTTGGCCCGTGCCAGGACCGACCAATCAAGACCCGGACGGCGATGATTGGAGACATCTCCGGCGGGACATTCTCACCAACAGGGAGGACTGCAAACATGAAGACCTTGGCTCGTTTCACGCGCAAGGGCATCCTTGCAGCCACGCTGGGGCTTATGCCTCTGGCGGCGGCGGCACAGGATGTGAAAGAGATCACTTTCGTTTCGCCCAGCCCGTCGGCCATCAACTCGTTCCCGGTCCATGTGGCCGTGGGCGAAGGCTATTTCGCTGATGAGGGGCTTTCGGTCACCACACAGGCGGTCAACGGCTCGTCCGCGATCCTTCAGGCACTGGCCGCAGGTCAGGCCGATTTCGGCCGTCCCGGCCCTGCCCCCGTCATCGTCGCCAATTCGCGCGGTGTCGAGGTGACCTTCCTTTACAACTCGTTGCCGCGCAGCTCGTTCGGCATCCTGGTGCAGGAAGGATCGCCGATCCAGTCGCCCGAGGATCTTCGCGGTGCCACGATCGGGGTCGGCACGGCCGATGGTGCCGAAGTGGGCTTTGCCCGCGCGATCTTGTCCGACTACGGCATGAGCGAACCGGCAGACTATACCTTCATCCCCGTGGGTGACGGCGGGCCTGCAACGGCGGGCCTTCAGCGCGGCGATATCGTGGCCTATGTCGGGTCCCTGGCAGACCGCGCGATCATCACCTTCCGCGGCATGCCGATGCGCGACATCACCCCCGAAAAGTTCGACACACTCTTTGGGAATGGCTACGCCGCCATGACCGCCTATGTGAATGAGAACCCCGAAATCGTCGAAGGCTTCGGCCGGGCGCTGGTGCGCGCGACCATCTTCACCCGTGATCCCGCCAACCGCGATCGCGTGCTGGACCATCTCGAAGTGGCCAACCCGCAAGAGATCGAGGATCGTGGTTTTGCAAATGCGCTGCTTGATGCCGTTCTGGCCAAGGGCTTGCCGCATAACCCCGACAATGGCTGGGGCTACAACGACCCCGAGCATTGGCAGGTCTGGCACGACAACCTCGTGGCCTCTGGCGATCTTCCGGCTGCTTTGCCCGATGTCTCGGTCGTCTATTCCAATGCCTTCGTCGAAGCATGGAACACGCTTCCGTGAGCGTTTCACCGCAACAAAAGGAACCGGCCGCACAGGATGCGCGGCCGGTCTACGTCCTGAGGGGCGTAAACAAATTCTACGCCAAGCGCGGTATCCATGCGCTTGACGACGTGAACCTGACCCTTGTCGAAGGCAGCTTTTCTTCCGTCATCGGTGCCAGCGGGTGCGGGAAATCCACGCTGCTCAAGATCATGGCGGGTCTGACGCCGCCCTCGGCAGGAAGCGTCATGCTGGAAGGCAAGCCCGTGATGGGCCCGCGCGAAGACATCGGCATGATGTTTCAGCAAGCCACGTTGTTTCCCTGGCGGACGGTCCTGGAAAACATCGTGCTGCCCATCGAGATCCGCGACGGCAAGGCTGCCGCCCGGCAGGCCCATGATCGCGCCCGCGATCTGTTGGCGATGGCCGGTCTGACCGGCTTCGAACATGTGTTTCCCAACGAATTGTCGGGCGGCATGGCCCAGCGCGCGGCGATCTGTCGGATGCTGGTGTCGCAGCCATCGGTTCTATTGCTCGATGAACCCTTCAGCGCCCTTGACGAGTTGACGCGCGACTTCATGAACATGGAGCTTCAGCGCATCTGCCGCGAGCGCAATGCGACGACCTTTCTGGTCACCCATTCCATCCAGGAAGCGGTGATCTTGTCGGATGTGGTCTATGTCATGTCGCCCCGCCCCGGCCGGTTTGTGGAAGAGGTGGTGATCGATCTGCCGCGCCCGCGCACGCTTGAGATGATGACCACGCCGCAATTCGGGGCGCTGGTCGACCGGATCCGGTCACAACTGGACGAAGGAGCATTGGCATGACCCTGATGGATCAAGGCAACGCCGCCTCTGGCGGTTTTCCCAGCACGGTCTGGGTCGAAAATGTCTCATGGTTCGACCGCGTGCCGCGCTGGGTCGCGATGCTGGCGATTTTCGTCATCTTCATCGTGATCTGGCAGCTGACGCATCTGACGGGGCTTGTGTCGCCGATCTTGCTGCCGTCGCCCGGCGATACGGCAAACCAGCTTTATTTCGTGGGCCATAATCTGTTCACCGGCGGCTACATGCTGACCCCGCTGTGGATCACGCTCAAGACGGTGGGGTATGCATTCTTGCTGGCAACCGCGATCGGCTTTTCGCTGGGGGTCCTGGTGGGCGAAACTGCCTTTGGCGAGCGCGCGGTGATGCCCTATCTGGTGGCCATCGACACCATGCCAAAGGTGGCATTCGCGCCCCTGTTCATCGCATGGCTGGGCTTTGGCATCGAAAGCAAGGTGGCGCTGGCGACCTTTATCGCCACATTCCCGATCATCGTGGGCACCGCCGCCGGTCTGCATGCAGCCGATGACAACGCCCGCATGCTGTTCAAGACCATGGGGGCCACGCGGTTTCAGACACTGATGAAAATGAAGCTGCCGACGGGCATGCCCCATTTCTTTACCGGCCTGAAAATCGGCTCGGTCGGCGTGATGGCGGGGGCGATCACCGGCGAGTTTCTGGGCGGTGGCCGGGGCTTTGGCGATCTGATCCGGGTGGCCTCCACCAATCTCGATACCGCACGCGTCTTTGCGCTGATCATCTATCTCAGCGTCATCGGACTGGCGATCTTCATGGCCGTGGTCTGGACCCAGCGCCGTTTTGTGTTCTGGCACAAATCCAGCACCGTGACCGACAGTTGACGGCGGTTGCCCTACCCTTCGGGGTAAGGCATCACCCGCCGCAAGACCACCACCAAGGAACCCGACAATGACACAATCGAACGACCTTTTTGACCCAGCCCCGATCACGCGCTTTCCTGTCGCGGGTTCGGACAAGACATTTCCAGTGCGCCGGGTGTATTGCATCGGGCGCAACTATGCGGCCCATGCCATAGAAATGGGCCATGACCCCAACAAGGAGCCGCCGTTTTTCTTTCAGAAAAGCCCCGACAACATCATCTTCGGCGATTTCCCCTATCCGACCGAAACCAATGATGTGCATTACGAGATCGAATTGATCGTGGCCCTGTCACAGGGCGGATCGAACATCCCCGTGGAAACGGCGCTCGACCATGTCTATGGCTACGGCGTGGGTCTTGACATGACCCGGCGTGACCTGCAGGGCGATGCCAAAAAGCTTGGCCGCCCCTGGGAGGTTGGAAAATCCTTTGACAAATCCGCCCCCTGCACGGCCCTGGTTCCGGCGTCAGAGATCGGCCACCCCAGCGAAGGCGCAATCTGGCTCAAGGTCAATGGCGTGGTGCAGCAAGAGGGCGATCTGAACCAGATGATCTGGAAAGTGCCCGAGATGATCGCGATCTTGTCGCGCTATTTCGAATTGTGCCCGGGCGATGTCATCATGACGGGCACCCCGGCAGGTGTCGGGCCGATCCAGCGCGGCGATGTGATGGAAGGTCATGTGGCCCATGTCGGCGATCTGACGGTCAAGGTCGTCTGAAGCCCCGCCACGACCACCGGGCGCGCCCGGGCACCCGGTCATGGCCCACGAAAAGCCGCGCGGTTGCGCGGCTTTTTTCCTGCCCGCGCGGTCAGGCCCGGAAACGACCAGCACCTGCCCGGATTAAGCCAGCACGGTGCAACCTCTGGTTTAAAATGTGCAGCATATCCGCAGAGCGCTTGATCTCGAAATGTATACAAGCAAAATGCGCTCGCGGCGTGCCGTGGAGGACAGCACAGCGCCCAAACGCAAGGCTTACAGGCGCGATCTGACAATCCGCCCGTCCGTCAAAGCGGCCGCAACAGGGAACCGGGGCTGATGTTTGCATGCAATTGCATGGCACATGCCCCAGATCGGGAGGGAAAGATGCTTCGCAGAACACTCATGACGGCCACCGCCACATTGGCGCTGGCCATAGCCGGTCTTGGCGCCGCATCGGCGCAAGAGACGATTCGTCTTGGCGCGGCCGCGCCGCAGTCGGGCCCGCTTGCGGGCGGCGCTGCCGTCACCCATTGGCCCGCCGTGCGGCTTTGGGTGCATCAGACCAACGAAGCGGGTGGCCTGCAGCTTGCCAATGGCAAGGCCATGATCGAGCTGGTCGAATATGACGATCAGACAAACCCGCAGCAGGCCATTCAGGCCGCCCAGCGTCTGGCCACGCAAGATCAGGTGGATTTCATGGTCTCGCCCTATTCCACGGGCCTGAACCTTGCCGCAGCCCCGATCTTTGCCCAGCTTGGCTATCCCCAGATCACGGGCACCGCCGTGACCAACCAGCAGCCCGAACTGGCCGCTCAGTTTCCCAACATGTTCTTCCTGCTGGGCCGCACCGGCGTGATGGCCGAAGACACCGCCCGCGTTCTGGTGGAACTGCGCGAAGCGGGTTCGATCGGCAACCGCGTGGCGCTGGTCAATGTGGCGGATGCCTTCGGGATCGAGATGTTGGGCATTTCCAAGGCCGTGCTGCAAGACGCGGGCTTCGAGATCGTGTATGAATCGTCCTACCCGCTGGGCACACAGGATCTGGCCCCGATCATCGACGGTGCGAAATCGGCCGAAGCCGACGCCTTTATCGCATGGTCCTATCCCGGCGACACCTTCGCGCTGACCGATCAGGCCATCGTGCAGGGCTTTGCCCCCAGCGTGTTCTTCACCGCCGTCGCGACCGCCTTTCCGGGCTATGCTGCCCGCTTTGGCGACCAGATCGAGGGCGTGATGGGCATGGGCGGCGTCAATGCCGATGACCCGGCCTTCAAGGCCTTTGTCGAGGCGCACACCGCCTTGGCCGGACAGGGCCCCGATTTCTGGGCCTCGGCCGCGACCTATGCCACGCTCGAGGTTCTGGGTCAGGCGATCGAGGCTGTCGGTTCGGCCGACCGCGCGGCGGTGCTGACGCATCTTCAGGATCGCGCCAACAGCTACGAAACCATCCTTGGCCCCGTCAACTTCAACGAGAACAACGACAACGAGCGCTACTGGACCGTGGGACAGTGGCAGAACGGCGTGTTCCGTGGTGTGGCCGCGCGCGGCCGGGACGGGGCCGTCGACGTTCAGCTGTTCGACGGCTGGAACTGATCTGATCTGATGCGGGCGGCGGGCCTTGTCCTGCCGCCCGTCTCTTTCGGGAACAGGGCGCAACATGTTCATCTTGATCACCGGCCTGCTGCTGGGGGGCACCTATGCCCTCATCGCGCTGGGGCTGAACCTGCAATACGGCGTCGCGCGCATCATGAACCTTGCCAATGGCGAGCTTCTGGTGGCGGGCGGTTTCGCGGCCTTCTGGGCCTATACCGCCGCACAGGTCAGCCCGGTGGCAGCACTTGTGCTGGTCGCGCCGATTGCGTTCGTGCTGAACTGGCTGATCTACCGCATCATGTTGCAACCGCTGGTCAGCCGCGCCAAAAGCCGCGGCGCGCTTGAGGTCGACAGCATCCTTGCGACATTCGGCATGTCCTTTGCGCTGGTCGGCATCATGACCGCGCTGTTTGGGGGCGGCTATTTCAATTACGCCTATCTGGCCCAACCCGTCGACATCTTCGGGTCGTCCTATGGCCAGAACCGGCTGGTGGCCTTTGTGCTGGCGGCGATCATCGGGTTGGGGCTGTGGCTGTGGCTGAGCTACACGCGCGCGGGCCTCAGGCTTCGGGCGCTGGCGGTCAACCCGTCCTCGGCACGGCTGGTGGGCATCGACACGCGCGCGGCATCCGCGCTGGCCTTTGGGCTTGGCGGCGCGGTGACGGCGGTGGGGGGCGCGTTGATCTCGATGTTCTTCACGCTTGATGCATCGGTCGGCATCCTGTTCACCATGAAGGCGCTGATCATCGTGATCATGGGCGGGGTCGGCGATATCCGCGGCACGATCGTGGCGGCCATGATCCTGGGCATTTGCGAAACCGCCGTCGCACGGCTGATCGACCCGGGCCTGACGCTGGCGGCGGCCTATGTGCTGTTTCTGGGCGTCTTGTTGTTCCGGCCACAGGGGCTGTTCGGAAAGAAACCGACATGAGCGGACAGGAATTTCTCAAGGCCCTTCCCTGGGTGGCGCTGCTGATCGCTGCTGTCTTTGTGCCGTTCGTGGCCGGGCCCTATTGGCTGAGCATGGCCACCACCATGGCGATGTTCGTCGTGCTGGCGACGTCCTGGGCGCTGTTTTCGGGACCGACGCATTACATCTCATTGGCGACGGCGGCATTTTTCGGGGTGGGCACCTTTGTCACGGGCCTTGGGTTCCAGACGCTTCCCTTCTGGATGCTGCCGCTGATTGCCGCCGGCCTTGGCGGGATCCTGGCCGCGCTGGTCGGCATGGTGACCTTGCGCCTGTCGGGTGTCTATTTCGTGATCTTCACGCTGGGGCTGGCCGAACTGGTGCGCCAGGTCGTGACATGGGTGCAAAACCAGACCGGGCAGCGCGGCATGTATGTGCTGACCTCGATCACCGAGCGCGACATCTACTGGATGCTTCTGGGGTTGGCGGCACTTGTCTATCTGGCGGGCTGGCTGATCGGGCGCTCGAAGCTGGGCTTTGCGCTGCGCATCATCGGCAATGACGAAACCGTCGCGCGTCATGTCGGCATCGACACGGCGCTGGCCAAGGTGGCGCTTTTCACCATTCCCGGCATGGCGGCGGCGGCGGTCGGTGCCATGCTGGCCCCGCGCTACATCTATATCGAACCCTCGACCGCCTTTGCGCCGCTCTTGTCCTTTCAGGTCGTGATCATGGCGCTTCTGGGCGGCACGGGGCGGCTTTGGGGGCCCTTGGCGGGCGTCATTCCCTTTACGCTTTTGTGGGAATTCATCACGCGCCAAGCCCCCAACCAGACGCTCTTGCTGCTGGGCGTGGTGTTTCTTTTGATCGTCTATGTGCTTCCCGGAGGCTTTGTCGGACTTTGGGCGCGCATCCGGCGGCGCTTTCATCAGGGGGGCGGGGCATGAGCCGGACCGTTCTTCAGGTGCAAGGCGTGACCAAGCGCTTTGGCGGTCTGGTCGCGGTGCGCGACATGAGCTTTGATGTGACCGAGCATCAGGTGATGGGGATCATCGGGCCCAATGGCTCGGGCAAATCCACGATGATCAACATGATCTCGGGGCTGTTTGCCCCAAGCGAGGGGTCGATCCGCCTGAATGGCGCGGATCTGGCCGGGCTGCCCGCACACAAGACCGCGCGCCTGGGTGTGGGGCGCACGTTCCAGCTTGTGCGGCTTTTGCCGGAACTCAGTGTGGTGGAAAATGTCGTGGCAGGCGCGGTTTTCGGTCATCGCCGCACATGGGGCAGAACCGCCGAATTGCATGCCCGCCAGCTTCTGGATCGGGTGGGGCTTGGGGGGGCCATCGGCCTGCCTGTGTCCTCGCTCACCTATATCGACACCAAGCGGGTGGAACTGGCGCGCGCGCTGGCGGGCGATCCGGCGGTGCTGCTGCTGGATGAATGGTTGGCCGGTCTGAACCCGACCGAGCTTGCCACCGGCATCGATCTTGTGCGCAGCTTGCGCGACGAGGGGCGCACGATCATTCTGGTCGAGCATGTGATGGACGCGATCCGCAGCCTGTGCGACCGCTGCGTGGTGATGTCGTCGGGCGCCAAGATCGCCCAAGGCACCCCGGCCGAGGTTTTGTCGGACCCCGGCGTGATCCGCGCCTATCTGGGAGAGGATGAGGATGCTTGAGGTCAGCGATCTTGCGGTTTCCTATGGCAAGCACCGGGCGCTGTCGGGGGTATCGCTGACGGTCAAGCCGGGCGAGATCGTCGTCATCCTTGGCGCCAATGGCGCGGGCAAATCCACGCTGCTCAAGGCCATCGCGGGGATTTGCGAGGGGCATTCCTCGGGCCCGGTCAGCATGGGCGGCGAGCCGCTTTTGGGTCTGGCCGCCCACAAGGTGGTAGAACAGGGCATCGCCCTGGTGCCCGAAGGGCGCGGCGTGTTCGGTGAGCTGACGGTCAAGGAAAACTTAATGCTGGGCGCCAACCCCGCGCGCGCCCGCGATGAGGCAGAGGGGAATTATGACCGGCTGATCCGGCTGTTTCCCAAGCTGGCCGACCGGGCGGGGCAAACCGTTTCGACCATGTCGGGGGGCGAACAACAGATGGTCGCCATCGGGCGCGCCATGATGTCGAACCCGACGATCCTGATGCTCGATGAGCCGTCGCTGGGCCTGTCGCCGCTTTTGTCGAGGGATCTGTTCCAAAGCCTGAAAGCGGTGCGGGCGGCGGGGCTTGGCATCTTGCTGGTGGAACAAAACGCCAAGCTGTCGCTTGGCATCGCCGATCGCGGATACCTGCTTGAGAATGGCCGCGTCGAGCGTGAGGATCGCGCCGATACCCTGAAACGCGATCCGGCGGTACAGGCGGCCTATCTGGGCGGTGCGGCGGGCCATCGTGGCGCGACCCCTGCCCCCGCACGCGCCGCGCAAGCCATTGCGGATGCGCCGCGCAAAGCCTTTGGCGTGCGCCCCGCTGCAAGCATGTCGGTTTCGGCCTCGCAGATCTCGGGCGTGGATATCGACGCGGTCGTGGCTGCGGCCGGGCGGCAGGCGATCGAGACCACAGGCCCCCGCCCGACCCTTGTGCCGCGTCCGGGCAACCCGCCAGCCATTCTGGGTGCAGCCCGGGATGCCGCGCTGTCACAGATGATGACCAGCATGGAAGAGGCCGCGCGCCGCGCGATGACAGGGCGACGCGAGACCAGCGCCCTGCCGGCGCTGCGCCCCACCGCACGACCCGCAGCCCCGGCCGCGACCGCGACCGCAGCACCGGCCCCCGCATCACCCGCCCCTGCCCCGACGCCGAGCTTGAGCGAGACCACCGGCGGCACGCTGGAACGCTATCGCCGCCGCCCCGGCACGTCGCAATTCGAACGCACGGAGATCTGAGATGCCCCAGACCCAGACCCTTCGCGGCATGTATATCGGCGGCCAGTGGGTTCAGACCGCCCGCAGGTTTGCCGATATCAACCCCTCGACCGGCACGCTTTACGCCGAAGCGCCCGACGGCGCCCGCCCCGAGGCGCGCATGGCGATCGAGGCGGCCCATGCTGCGTTCAAGGGCTGGGCTGCGATGAAATACACCCAGCGCGCCCATCTGTTGCACAAGGCCGCCGATATCTGGGAACGCCGCGCACCTGATTACATCGCCGCCGCCCAGGCCGAAGGCGGCGGCTGGGTCGGCAAGGGTGCCTTTGAGGCGCATTACGTGGCCGAGGTGTTTCGCTCGGCGGCGGCTGCCTGCTATCACAATCTGGGTGAAATCCTGCCCTCGGAATACGGCAAGTTCTCGACCGCTGTGCGCTATCCGATGGGGGTGATCTCGGTCATCAGCCCGTGGAATTTCCAAGGCATCCTGACCGCGCGGGGCTTTGCCTTTGCGCTGGCCGCGGGCAACACCATTGTCTTGAAACCCTCCGAAGACACGCCCTATAGCGGCGGGCTCTATTTCGCGGAAATCCTGCACGAGGCGGGTTTTGCCCCCGGCGTGTTCAACGTCATCACCTGCGCGCGCGAGAATGTGGGCGCCATGGGCGACGAGATGATCGAACACCCCTATGTCAAGGGTATCTCGTTCACCGGATCGACACCCGTGGGCCGGTCAATCGCGGCCAAGGCGGGGGCACATCTGAAAAAGGCCTGTGTGGAACTGGGTGGCAAGGACAGCCTGATCATCCTCGAAGACGCCGAGATGGAGCGCGCCACCCAGGCCGCCAATTTCGGCAGCTTCATGCATCAGGGCCAGATCTGCATGAGCGTGGAAAAGGTGCTGGTGCAAGAGAGCATTTACCCCGAATTCCTTGCCCGTTTCGCCGAACGCGCAGCCCGGCTCAAGGTGGGTGACACGGCGGATAAATCCAACGTGATCGGCCCCTTGATCAACGACCGTCAGGTGGCGCGCGTGAAAGCACAGCTTGACGACGCCATTGCCAGGGGCGCCCGCGTGATCGTGGGCGGCGGCATCAATGGCCGCTTTGTGGAACCCACCATTCTGGCCGATGTCACGCCCGATATGCTGGTCTACCGCGACGAAACCTTTGGCCCGGTGGTTCCCGTGATCCCCTTTGCCACCGATGAGGACGCCATCGCCATCAACAATGACACCGAATACGGGCTGTCAGCCGGGGTTTTCACCGCCAATGAGGCGCGCGCACTCGATATCGCACGGCGGCTGGAAACGGGCATGTGCCATGTCAATTGCTCGTCGGTGAATGACGAACCCCATGTGCCTTTTGGCGGATCCAAGGCCTCTGGCCTTGGGCGGCATGGCGGGCGCTGGTCGATCGAGACTTTTACCGAAACCCGCTGGATCACGCTTGATCGCGGCGGTCGCCCCTATCCGCCGGTGTTTTGATGTCGCACATGCCCGCCCTTTTGTCCGGCAAACGCATCGCGGTCCTTGGATCGGCGCGCGGGCTTGGGCTGGCGGTGGCAAAGGCCACGACCGAGGCCGGGGCCGAGGTGATCGGCATCGACGCGGTGGCGGGCTTTGCGCATGTGAGCGAGTTCTTCCGCCTTGATCCGGGCGAGCCCGCCGCCATCGACCGGCTGGCCGAGGCGCTGCCTGATGGGCTGGACGGGCTTTGCCTTGTGCCGGCCCTTGATCCGGCGGACACGGTCGAACAGGCGCTGTTGCGCGGCGTGATGGGCCCCACGCGGCTGGCCCTGCGGCTGGCGCCCCGCATGGCGGCGGGCGGGGCAATCGTGACACAGGGCACAGCCCATGATGGCGCGCGCGCCCAGCATCTGGGCCTGATCCGTGCGGCGCTTGCGCTGCGCCGGGACAGCGCTGAGGGTTTTGGCCAGCGCTGGGGGCTTGCGGCCGAACCCGCGCTGACGCCCAGGCTGATCGCCTGGGCGATGGAGGCATGGGTGATGCAGCACCGCTGGTCCTGGGCACCGCAGGGACCGCGCACCGCATGCCTTGTCACGGCCAGCCCCGATGGGCGCCTGCCGCCCCACATTGCCGCCGCGCGCGGGCTTGAGGCAGGCATGGGCCAGCACCAGGCCGCACAAGCGGCGGTTTTCATGTTCTCTGCGCTGGCTGCCGGCATGACCGGATCAGCGCTTGCCGCCGATGGCGGTCTGTCGGCCGAGACCCAAACAAGCCTCGAAGGGCTTTGAGCACGAAGAAAAGGACCACGCGATGAACACCATCTTCTGGACAATCGCCCTGATCGTCATTCTGGCCATCCTCGTGGCTTTGGCCGCGAGCTTTTATCAGCGCAGCTCCAACGCGATCAGCCTTGTGCGCACCGGCATCGGCGGGCGGCGCGTCGCCATCGATGGCGGCTTCATCGCGCTGCCGTGGTTTCATGAGGTCGCGCGCGTCAACATGCAGACGCTGCGCCTTGAGGTGCGGCGCGCGGGTGATCAATCGCTGATCACCCGCGACAAGCTGCGCGTTGATGTGGGGGCAGAGTTTTACCTGTCCGTGCCACCCACCGCCGCCTCGATCACGCGCGCGGCGCAAGCGCTTGGCAAGCGCAGCTTTCAGCCCGAAGATCTGAGGCTTCTGATCGAAGGGATGTTTGTCGATGCGCTGCGCGCTGTGGCAGCACGCCACAGCATGGATGAGCTGCATGAAAACCGTGCCGAATTCGTGGCCGAAATCCGCACCGCCCTGTCGCCCGTGGTGGAACGCTATGGCCTGTCACTTGACAGCGTGTCGCTGACAGCCCTTGACCAGACGCCGTTTTCCGCGCTTGACGAAAACAACGCCTTCAACGCGGTGGGCCTTCGCAAACTGGCCGAGGTGATTGCGCTGTCAAAGCGCGAGCGCGCCGAAATCGAGGGCGACACGCAAGTCAGCGTGCGCCGTGCCGCCATGGAGGCCGCACGCCGCAAGATGGAAATCGACCTTGAAGAACGCCGCGCCGAGATTGCCCAGGCCCAACAGGTCGAGGCGCTGATGTCGGCACAACTGGCCGAGATCGCCCGCGCCAAGGCCGAGGCCGAACGCGCCGCCGCGCAAGCCCGCATCCATATGGAGCGCGAGATCCAAGCCGCCGACATCGCCCGCGAACAGGCCATCCGCGAAGCCGAGATCTTGCGCGCCAAGACGCTGGAAATCGCCGAACAAGATCGCAGCGTGCAGGTGCTGGCCAAAAGCCAGGAGGAAAGCCGCGCACAGGCCGAGGCCGATCTGGCGCGCGCCGAGGCCGTGCGCGCCCATGAGGCTATCGAAAGCGCGCGGGCATCGGCCGAGGCCGAGCGCAAGCGCGATCTGGCGCGCATCGCCGCCGAAAGCGACGCCGCCGCCACAGCCCGCCGCGCCGAGATTGCCGCCGAAACCGCCCGCAAGGTGGCCAAGGACCGGGTCGAGACCGCGAAATTCGACGCCGAGGCGATGCTGGCCACCCGCCGCGCCGAGACCGAAGCCATGGCCGGTCACATCGCGGCGCAAAACACCCGCTCCGAGGCGACGCTTGCCCACGAAATCGAATTGGCCCGGCTTGAGTCCATGCCCAAGATCGTGGCCGAGATGGTCAAACCGATCGAAAAGATCGGCAAGATCGACATCACGCAAGTGGGCAGCGTCGAAGGCTCGCGCGGCGCGATCTTGCAGGCGCTCGATTCGGTGCTGGAACAGGCGGTGCATGCCCCGAACCTGCACCGCGTTCTGGACCAGATCGGCGATGAAATCCGCGATGGCACGTTGGACCGCAAAGACCGCCGCCGCCGCCGCGACGAGTGATCATCCGCGCATCGCACAAGAAAGGGGTGGCTCACGCCGCCCCTTTTTCCTTGCGTAGGGGGTAGGGATCAAGCGGGGCCCGCCCGGTTGGCAACAGCATGTGGAACACATGCCCAAAACGGGCAGCGGATGGCCGGCCCGCGCGCTGTCAGCCGGAAACCTTTGCCCGGCGCCTCAGGCGATGTGGATGGTCTTGACCTCAAGGTAATTGTCCAGACCCTCGGGCCCGCCCTCGCGGCCCATGCCCGATTGGCGATAGCCGCCGAAAGGGTGCTTGGGGTCCACGATCAGCCCGTTGATCGTCAGCCCGCCCGTGCGCATCCGGCGGGCAAAGGCATAGGCGCGCTCGACATCTTGGCCATAGACCGCGCCGTTCAGCCCATAGACCGTGGCATTGGCCTTGGCGGCGGCATCGTTTTCATCCTCATAGCCGATGACGGACACGACCGGGCCAAAGATTTCCTCTTGGGCCACCTTCATGTCGGCTGTCACATCGGTCAGCACGGTCGGCTCGATGAAAAACCCGCGATCAAGACCGCGGGGCCGCCCGCCGCCGCAGGCAACCGTGGCCCCACCCGCGCGACCGGCGGCAATATAGCCCTCGACCCGATCGCGCTGCCGCGCCATGGCCAGCGGGCCCATCTGTGTGCCCGGATCGCCTGGATCGCCGACCTTGATGCTGCGCACCCCCGACAAGAACATGTCAAGAAATTCCGCCTTGCGCGCATTCGGCACCAAAAGCCGCGTGAGCGAGAAACAGACTTGGCCCGTGATCGGCATGCAATAGGTCATCAGGCTGGGCATCGCGCGGGCAAAATCGGCATCAGGCATCAGCACGGCCGCCGATTTGCCACCCAGTTCCAGCGACACGCGCGCCAACCGGTCCGCACAGACGCGCATGATGTGCTTGCCCACCTCGGTCGAGCCGGTAAAGGCCACCTTGTCGATGCCCGGGTGGCGGATCAGGTGATCGCCCCCGTCGCGCCCCGCCGGAACAAGGTTGAACACACCGCGCGGCAGGCCCGCCGCTTCGATGCATTCGGCCATGATATAGGCCTCGAGCGGGGTTTCGGGGCTGGGCTTTGCCACCATGGTGCAGCCCGCCGCCAAACCCGCCGCGATCTTGTAGCTCAGCAAGACCATCGGCGCATTCCAAGGCGAGATCGCGGCACAGACCCCGATGGGCTCGCGCAGGATGCGCACCGCCCCGCCATCATCGCGCGTGCGGTCATCGCGGAACGGATAGGTTGCGATCAAGCCGCCATAATAGCGAAACAGCGTGGCGTTCTGGCCCACCAGCTTTCTGGTCAGGCTGATCGGCGCGCCCACCTGATGGGTCCAGGCCCAGGCGATGTCATCAAGCCGCGTCTCGATCAGGCTGGCCACACGCTGAAGATACGCGCCGCGTTCGGCCGGGGCCATGCGCGGCCAAGGGCCATGATCGAAAGCGGCACGCGCAGCGGCGACCGCGCGGTCGATATCGGCCGTGCCTGCCTCGGGATAAGACAGCAGCTTTTCTTCCGTCATGGGGGAAATGACGTCGATCATGCGCCCCGATGTCGGGTTGGCCCATTGGCCGTCGATGAAAACCTGATCGGGCGCCTTGAGCCCCGCCCCGCCGCGCAACATCGCCGTCATGCCAGCTCTCCCCTGCCTGCTGCGCCACCCTAGACCAAAGCCGCATTGTTTCAAAGCCTTGGGCAAAGCTGGCGCGGAATTATTTTGCGGGCCCAAGGCTCAAATCCACCGACAAACGCGGCGGCAAGGATGATCTTGCCAAGCCACGAATTTTTTCACCCTATGGACAAGGTTTTTTTTGTTATGGTTTTTCCCGGTGGCGTTGTCACCATCGTGTCAGACGCAAGGAATAGGGTGACAAAGCCGCGCGGACATGGCCAATATCGCAGCATCGGGCCAGAGCGACGTGGCGACGTCACCGACGCAAGGCGGCTGATCGTGCAACACCCCCGGGCACAACCCCCGGTTCAGACCAGAGCCACCGAAAACAACCGGCGGCGCATACCACAGGGAGACGACAGATGACGAATTTCAACACGACAGGACAGGGGTTTGCCCCAATCAGCCGGCGCGGCGTCCTGAAGGGCGCGGCAGCGGTTGGCGCGGCCGGGCTGATTTTGCCATATGGCGCGACGGCGGCCCGCGCGCAGACCCGCGGCGGCACCTTCCGCATCGGGATCGGCCATGGCTCGACCACCGACAGCCTTGATCCGGGCCTTTGGGACCAGCTTTATGTCCAGACCTTTGCCGCCGCGCGCCACAACTATCTGATCGAGGTGGATTCGGATGGTCAACTCAAGCCCGAGATCGCAGAAAGCTGGTCGAGCGATGACGCCAGCACATGGGTGTTCACCATCCGTCAGGGCGTGACCTTTCATTCCGGCAAGACCCTGACGCCCGATGATGTGGTGGCCTCGATCAACCATCACCGCGGTGAGGCCACGACCTCGGCCGTGAAATCGCTGCTGGCGCCGACCACCGATGTGCGCGCCGACGGAAACACCGTCGTCGTGACGCTGGAAGCCCCCAATGCCGACCTGCCCTATCTGATGACGGATTACCACATCCCGGTCATGCCCGGCATCGACGGCAAGATCGATGTCACCTCGACCGATGGCTGCGGCGGCTATATCGTCGAAAGCTTCGAGCATGGCGTGCAATCGACGCTGAACCGCAACCCCAACTACTGGAAATCGGATCGTGCCTGGTTTGACCGGATCGAGCTTTTGTCGATCCTCGACCCGGCGGCGCGTCTGAACGCGCTGATCACCGGCGAGGTTCACCTGATCGACCAGATCGATCCGGCGACCATCGGCATGCTCGAAAGCCGTGGTGTGGCCAACATCCTGTCGATCCCCGGCACCGGCCATTACGTGTTCCCGATGGACAGCCGCGTCGCGCCCTACAATGACAACAATGTCAGGCTGGCGCTGAAATACGCGATTGACCGTCAGGCAATGGTGGATGTCATCCTTGGCGGCCATGGCGCGGTGGCCAACGACAACCCGATCGGGCCGGCCAACCGCTATTTCCATGCGGAAATGGAAGCCAAGACCTATGATCCCGACAAGGCGCGCTATTATCTGCAGCAGGCCGGGTTGACCAGCCTTGATGTGACGCTGTCGGCGGCCGATGCCGCCTTCTCGGGTGCGGTCGATGCTGCCTCCATGTTCTCGGAAACGGCCCGCGCGGCGGGCATCAACCTGACCGTCGACCGGGTGCCGAATGACGGCTACTGGGACAATGTCTGGCTCAATCCCAACGGCAACACGCCCTTCTGTGCCAGCTATTGGGGTGGGCGCGCGGTCGAAGACCACATGTTCACCACCGCCTATGCCTCGGGCGCGGCGTGGAACGAAAGCTTCTGGGAGAATGCCCGCTTCAACGAGTTGCTCGTCGCGGCACGCTCCGAGGTCAGCGAAGACAACCGCCGCGCCATGTATCAAGAGATGCAGCAGCTGGTGTCCTTCGAAGGATCGACCATCATCCCGATGTACACCAACTATGTGATGGGTGTGTCAAAAGCCGTATCCACGCCCGAGCGCCTGTCGTCGAACTGGAACTTTGACGGGTTCCGCTGCGTCGAGCGCTGGTCGATGGCCTGAGCCTGTCCTGATCCCCGGCGCAGATCGCGCCGGGGATTTCCCTTCATCCGTTCAACCGGGGAGGACAGGTCGCTGTCAAACGTCATCGCGATGATCCTGACGCGTGTTGCGCTTGGGATTGGGCTGTTATTCGTCGTTTCGCTCGTGATCTTCTGGGCGACCGAGCTTTTGCCGGGCGATCTGGCCACCCAGCTTTTGGGTCAATCGGCCACGCCGGAAACCGTGGCGGCGCTGCGCGCGCAATTGGGGCTGAACGATCCGGCACCGCTGCGCTACTGGAATTGGCTGACCGGCGCGCTGACGGGGGATTTCGGCATGTCGATGGGCAATGGCCGACCGATTTCCGACCTGATCGCGGCACGGCTTGGCAACACCGTATTCCTGGCGCTTTACGCCGCCGCCCTGTCGGTGCCGATCTCCTTGATCCTTGGGATTCTGGCAGCACTTTGGCGCAATTCGTTCTTTGACCGCGCCGCCAATGCCGGCGCGCTGACGGCGATTTCATTCCCAGAGTTTTTCGTGGCCTATATCCTTGTGCTGTGGCTGGCGCAGACGGGTCTCTTTCCGTCAATGGTGCGCATCAACCCCACAACCGGTCTGGCTGAACGTCTTTACATGACGTTCCTGCCGGCGCTGACGCTGACGCTGGTGGTGACCGCGCACATGATGCGCATGACGCGGGCGGCCATCATCAATCTGATGGCCAGCCCCTATATCGAAATGGCGCGGCTGAAGGGCATGTCGCCCTTGCGCGTCGTGTTGCGCCATGCGCTGCCAAACGCCTTGGCGCCGATCATCAATGTGATCGCGCTGAACCTTGCTTACCTCATCACCGGCGTCGTCGTGGTCGAGGTGGTGTTCGTCTATCCCGGCCTTGGGCAGTTGATGGTTGATGCGGTCTCGAACCGCGATATCGCCGTGGTACAGGCGGTGGCGCTGATCTTTGCGGCCGCCTATGTGGCGCTGAACCTGATTGCGGATGTGCTGTCGACCATCACCAATCCCCGCCTGATGCATCGGAGGTAGCGCCATGGGTTTCGCCACCTCTGTGGCCCTTGGGCTGGCCGGGCTGTTTGCGATTGCGTGGCTCATGCGCGCCGGGGCGCGGGCCATGTTTGCGGGTTCTGCGCGGGCCATCGCGCATGACATGCCGCTGACGGCGGCCTTTGGCATCCTGGTCATCGGGGTCTATGCCGCCGTCGCCATTGCCGCCCCCGCCCTTGCGCCCTTTCCCGAGCGCGAGATCGTCGGCGGCCAGTTTCAGGCATGGTCGGCCGCGCACCCGCTGGGCACCGACCGGATCGGGCGCGATATGCTGTCGCGGCTGATCTATGGCGCGCGCAACACCGTGGGGATCGCCTTTGCGACAACGGCCCTGGCTTTTGTCGTGGGTGCGGTTCTTGGGCTTTGGGCTGCACTGGTGGGCGGCTGGCTTGATCAGGGGCTGTCGCGGTTTGTCGATGCGCTGATGGCCATTCCGGCGCTGATTTTCTCGCTGTTGCTGCTGACGATCTTTGGCACCTCGGTCATCACGTTGATCCTCGTGATTGCAGCCGTGGATGCCACCCGCGTCTTTCGCCTTGCGCGTGCGGTGGCACAAGGCATCGTGGTGATGGACTACATCGAAGCGGCCAAGCTGCGCGGCGAAGGGTCGTGGTTTCTGATCCGTCGCGAGATCCTGCCCAACGCCATGGCGCCGCTGGTGGCCGAGTTCGGGCTGCGCTTCTGCTTTGTGTTCCTGTCGATCTCGTCGCTGTCCTTTCTGGGTCTGGGCATCCAGCCGCCCACGGCCGACTGGGGCAGCATGGTCAAGGACAACGCCACGCTGATCACCTTTGGCGATGTGACGCCGCTGTTGCCCGCGGGGTGTATCGCGCTGTTGACGGTGGCGGTGAATTTCGTCGTGGACTGGCAACTGCACCGCGCCTCGGGCCTGAAGGAGCAATGACGATGGCCCGCGAGATTTTGCTCAAGATCGAAGGCTTGCGGATCGAAGGCCGCGCCGGCGATGGCTGGACCGAGATCGTCAAGGGCATCGACCTGACGCTGCACAAGGGGGAGGTGCTGGGCCTGATCGGGGAATCGGGGGCAGGAAAATCCACCGTGGGTCTGGCCGCGATGGGCTTTGCGCGTGACGGATGCCGCATCACCGGGGGCAGCATCATGTTCGACGGGATCGACCTGCGCACGGCCCCCGAGCCGCAACGCCGCGCGCTTCGGGGTGCGCGCATCGCCTATGTCGCGCAATCAGCCGCCGCCAGCTTCAACCCCGCGCACAAGCTGATCGATCAGTATTGCGAGGCGCCCGTGATCCACGCCGTGATGGATCGCGCCCGCGCCGAACACGACGCCATCGACCTTTATCGCCGGATGCAGCTTCCCAACCCCGAAGACATCGGCTTTCGCTACCCCCATCAGGTGTCGGGCGGCCAGTTGCAGCGCGCGATGACCGCCATGGCCATGGCCTGTCGCCCCGATCTGATCATCTTTGACGAACCCACAACCGCGCTTGATGTCACCACCCAGATCGAAGTGCTGGCCGCCATCCGCGATATCGTGCGCCAGTTCGACACCGCCGCGATCTATATCACCCATGATCTGGCCGTGGTGGCCCAAGCCGCTGACCGCATCAAGGTGCTTTTGCGCGGGCAAGAGGTGGAAGAGGCCCCAACCCGCACCATGCTGGCTGCCCCGCGCGAGGATTACACCAGATCGCTCTGGGCCGTGCGCAGCTTTGCCCGACCCGAACAGCCGCCCCCGACCGATGCCCCGATCCTGTCGGTGCGCAATGTCACCGCCGCCTATGGCAAGGTGGCGGTGCTGGAAGACGTCAGCTTCGACATTCACCCGGGCCGCACCATCGCGATTGTGGGCGAAAGCGGGTCGGGAAAATCGACCGCCGCGCGTGTCATCACCGGGCTTTTGCCGCCCAAAAGCGGCGCGGTGCTGTTTGAGGGCAAGCCCCTGCCACCCGCGCTCAAGGGGCGCAAACGTGATCAACTGCGACAGGTGCAGATGATCTATCAGATGGCCGATACGGCGCTTAACCCCAAGCTGCGCCTGCGCGAATTGATCGGGCGGCCCGCGCAGATGTATCTGGGCCTTGAGGGAAAGGCGCTGGAAACGCGGGTGCGCGATCTGCTTGACCTGATCGAACTGGACCCCGACACTTATATCGATCGGCTGCCCGGCGAATTGTCAGGCGGGCAGAAACAGCGCATCGGCATCGCCCGTGCGCTCGCAGCCGAGCCAAAGGTCATCATCTGCGACGAGGTGACATCGGCGCTGGACCAGATCGTGCAGGAGGGCATCCTGAAGCTTCTGACCCGGCTGCAAGATGAATTCAGACTGGCCTATATGTTCATCACCCATGATCTGGCCACCGTGCGCGCCATCGCCGATGATGTGGTGGTGATGCAAAAGGGCCGGGTGATCGAACAGGGCCCGAAGGCCCGGATGTTCACGCCCCCGCACGAGCCCTACACCGAGCTGTTGCTGTCGTCCGTGCCGGAAATGGACCCCGACTGGCTGACGCGGCTGCTGGACCGCCGCGCCGCCCTGCCCGGCTGATCAGACAAACGGGGGGCGGCTGGCCGCGGGACGGCCATCCGCTTCTCGTTTGGGGCATGCATGCGCCCCATGCTGTTGCCCAACAGGCATTACACCGCGATCACCAACCGCTCGGGCCTTGGCTGGTCCGCATGCGCCGCAACAAAGCCGGCCGCGCGCTCGGCCACCAGGCCGGTTGGGGCCATGACGCGGCGGGTGGACAGATCGACATGCAGCAAAAGCGTTTCCACCGTGGCCGCCGGGCTGTCGCCACCCGCCCAGATCTTGTTGAGCAGATGCAGCTTTCGCCCATCCCCGCCCAGGGCCTGTGTCGTCACGGTGATCTGCGCGCCGATGTCGATTTCCGAAAAATAGCGGATGTGGTTTTCGGCGGTGAAATAGCTGAGCCCCCCGTCGATATAGGTGGCATCGGCCCCGATCATTTCCATGAAGCGGTCCGAGGCGCGGGCCGACACCTCAAGGTATGGTGCCTCGTTCATGTGGCCGTTGTAATCGACATAGGTTGTGGGGACCTGCATCTGTACCGTCACGGGCAAGCCATCGGGCCCCACCTCGCGGCGCGGCAGCATCGCCTCATGGGCCGTGATCACCCCCCCCGCCCCGCTGCCCGTGCGCTTGAGCGCGCGCATGATCCCAACCAGATTGTCATCGCGCAGCCGTTCCAATTCGCGGATCGACCGATGGCCCGATTGCGCATCCGATTGCCCCGCGATCAGATCGACCAGTTCATCGGTAAATTCGGGCACATCCATCAGCTTGGTCCAGGGCCATGTCAGACAAGGGCCGAATTGCGCCAGAAAATGCCGCATCCCGGCCTCGCCGCCGGCGATGCGATAGGTCTCGAACAGGCCCATCTGCGCCCATCTGAGCCCAAAGCCCATGCGGATCGCCTCGTCGATTTCTTCGGTGGTGGCGATGCCGTCCTTGACCAGCCACAGCGCCTCGCGCCAGACGGCTTCGAGGAAGCGATCGGCGATATGGGCGTCGATCTCCTTGCGCACCATCAGGGGATACATGCCGATGCCGCGCAAGATATGGGCGGCTTTCTCGCACCGATCGGGCGCGCCCACCAATTCGATCAGCGGCAGAAGATAGACGGGGTTGAACGGGTGCGCAACGATAGCCGTGGCGCCCTTTTCGTTCAATTCCGATGGCTTGAAGCCCGATGTTGAACTTCCCAGAACTGCCGTCTCTGGGGCGGATGCCATGATCTCGGCCAAGACCTTGTGCTTGATATCCAGCCGTTCCGGCACGCTTTCCTGCACCCAGGAGGCACCCGCCACCGCATCGGCCAGATCCGCGTGATAGCTCAATCGCCCCTCGGGCGGCAGGGCGCGCTCATAAAGCCCCGGCAAGGACCGGCGGGCATTTTGCAGCACCGCCTCGATCTTGCGTTCCGCCTCGGCGTCGGGGTCGAACACGGCCACATCCCAGCCGTTCAGCAAGAACCGCGCGGCCCAACCGCCGCCGATCACGCCCCCCCCGATGATCGCTGCCTTTTGTCCCATCATGTTGTCCTTTCGGTATGTCCATCGACCGTCATCGCCTGTCCGCTGATCGAGGCCGCCCCCGGCGAGGCCAGAAAAAGCGCCATCGCCGCGACCTCATCGGCGGTGACAAAGCGGCGCAGCGCCACGCCTTGGGTAAAGCCCGCGCGCACATCCTCCTCGGAACGACCCTGGGCCTGTGCCTCCATGGCGATGACGCGGCCCATGCGGGGCCCCTCGACCGCGCCGGGACAGATCGCGTTGACCCGCACCCCGGCCGGCCCCAGCTCCGAGGCCAGCGCCTTGGTCAGCCCCACGATCCCCCATTTCGCCGCCACATAGGGCGTGCGCCACGGAAAGCCGAACAGCCCCGAGACCGAGCTTGTCAGCAAGATCACCCCCGCCCCTTGCGCCCGCATCACCCGCGCGGCCCAGCGACAGGTCAGAAAGGCGCCATCCAGATTGACGGAAAGACAGCGCCGCCAATCGTCGACTTCAAGGGTTTCGATCGGCCCCGCCGGCCCGCCAATGCCCGCATTGGAGATGACCACATCCGCCCCGCCCCATTCCGCCTCGATCTGGGCGAAAAACGCCGCCATGGCGGCGGCGTCGGTCACATCGGCCTGCACCGCGTGCAGCGCTGGCGGCACGGCCGCCACCGCCGCGTGATCGGCATCGCACACCGCCACCCGATCACCCGCATCGCAAAAGGCCTGTGCCATCGCAAGGCCAAGACCCGAGGCCCCGCCGGTGATGACGACCCGGCGGCTCACCGAGGGGCCCGTTTCACAAGGCCGAGCTTGTCGCGCACCTGCGCCGGCGTCATGATGCGTGCGCCCATGCCCTCGACCACGCCTGCCGCGCGTTCGACCAGCTGGGCATTGGTGGCCAGGACACCCTTGTCGAGCCACAAGTTATCCTCCAGCCCGACGCGCACATGCCCGCCCGCCAGAACGGCGGCCGCGGCATAGGCCATCTGGTTGCGCCCGAGCGAGAAAGCCGAAAAGACCCAATCGGGGGGCACATTGTTGACCATCGCCATAAAGGTGTTCAGATCATCGGGCGCGCCCCATGGCACACCCATGCACAGCTGCACCAGAGCCGGGCTGTCCAGAACCCCCTCGCGCACCAATTCCTTGGCAAACCACAGATGCCCGGTATCAAAGGCCTCGATCTCGGGCTTGACGCCCAGATCGGTCATCATCCGCCCCATGGCCCGCAGCATGCCGGGCGTGTTGGTCATGACGTAATCGGCCTCGGCGAAGTTCATCGTGCCGCAATCGAGCGTGCAGATCTCGGGCAGGCAATCGGCCACATGGGCGACGCGTTCTTCCGCGCCTGCCATATCGGTGCCCTTGGGGTTCAAGGGCAATGGGGCATTGGTCGGGCCAAAAACCATGTCGCCCCCCATCCCGGCGGTCAGGTTCAAGATCACATCGACCTCGGACGCGCGAATGCGGTCGGTGAGTTCGCGATAAAGATCAAGCCTTCGGGACGGGGCGCCAGTGTCGGGGTCGCGCACATGGCAATGGACGATGGCCGCCCCTGCGCGGGCCGCCGCAATCGCACTGTCGGCAATCTGTTTGGGGCTGCGAGGCACGTGCGGGCTGCGATCTTGCGTTGCGCCCGATCCCGTCACGGCGCAGGTGATGAAGACCTCTCGGCTCATGGTCAGCGGCATGTCATTTCCTTTCCTGTCCCGATTTTTCGTACGAAAAATCGCATGGTGCGGATTTTCGTACGAAAATCCGTCAGCGCCCCGTCCAGACCGGGTCACGTTTCTCGGCAAAGGCGCGTGCGCCTTCTTTCTGGTCGTCCGAGCGGTAAAGCCGCTCAACCGTTTCAAACTGGCTTTTCGTGACACGGTTGAGCGCATCGCGAAACGCCATCGCTTCGGCCTCGCGCACGATTTCCTTGATCGCGGCCAAGACCAATGGCGGGCCCGCAGCCAGTTCGTCGGCGATGGCGCGCGCGGCAGTCATCAGATCTGCGGCAGGCAGCACGCGGTTGACCAAGCCCCAGCGCTCGGCCTCTTGGGCATCCATCCACCGCCCGGTCAGCAACATCTCCATCGCGATATGATAGGGGATGCGTTTGGGCAGCTTGATGGAGGCCGCATCAGCCACCGTTCCCGAACGGATTTCCGGCAAGGCAAAGCGCGCATGGTCAGCCGCCAGAATCATGTCGGCGCAAAGCGCCAGCTCGAACCCGCCGCCACAGGCAATGCCATTGACCGCCGCGATCACAGGCTTGTTCAGACCGCGCAATTCCTGCAGGCCGCCAAATCCGCCGACACCGTAATCGCTGTCGGGCGCCTCGCCATCGGCGGCTGCCTTGAGATCCCAGCCGGGGCAAAAGAATTTCTGGCCAGCCCCGGTCACGATTGCCACACGCAGATCCGGATCATCGCGGAACTGGGTAAAGACCGCACCCATGATCTTGCTGGTGGGCGCATCGATGGCATTGGCGCGGGGTCTGTCAAGCGTGACCTCCAGCACCGCCCCACGACGCAGGGTCTTGATCGGCGTCTCGGTCATGGTCTGTCTCCCAGTCTGATCAGAGCATCGACCGCAACGCTGCGGTCAGGTGTGACGATCATCGGATTGATCTCCAACTCGATCAAGGCGTCCGCCTGCGCGATGGCATAGTCTTGCGCCGCCATGATTGCGGCCCGCAGCGCCGCACGGTCGGCAGGCAGACCGCCGCGATAGCCCGACAGCAGCGGCGCGATGCGCAGGCTGTCGAGCGCGGCGTCGATCGCGGCAGCGCTTGCAGGCAGCAAGACCGATACTGTGTCGGCAATGATCTCGGCCAGAACGCCCCCCGCCCCAAGCGTCATGACAAAGCCATGCGCAGGGTCCCGCAAGACCCCCACGAGGAGTTCGGCCACCGCACCTTCCACCATTTCTTCTACAAGAAACTGATGACCACCCATACGCTGCGCGGCAAGGCCTACAGCATCCGGTGAGGTCAAATTCAGCGCGACCGCCCCAACCTCGGTCTTGTGGGCATGGCCCAAGGCCTTGAGCACCACGCGACCACCGATGGACTGGGCGGCCTCGGCGGCGGCGGCGGCGGTAGTGACCAAGACCCCGCGGGGCACCGTCACGCCATGCGCGGCAAGCACGGTCTTGCCCTCGGCTTCGGTCAAAAGGCGCGTCGCGACCGGTTCAGGGCCGGGCAGGATCAGGGGCGCGGACATGGGCCCATGTGCCCCGATCCGTGCCGCCGCCGCTATGGCGGCCAGACCTTCGGCCATCCCGGCCAGGGGCACGATGCCGCGCGCGATCATGTCGGCGGCAACGCCTTCGGGCATGGTTTCGGGCAGGCTCGACAAGATCGCCATCGGCCGCCCGGTCGCTTTCCGGGTGGCTGCGACGGCGTTGACAACCAGATCCCATGCAGCACCATCGCATCGGTCGGGGCGCGGGAAATCCAGCACCACAACCCCCATCGCCAGATGCGGGGCCATCATCGCGCTGAAAGCGCGCGTGATCGCGCCCTCATCGCCCCAGATATAGGTGTGGTAATCCAGAGGGTTGGCCAGCGCCACCTTGGGGCCCAGGGCCGCGCGCAAATCCGCGTGCTGGCGCTGGGTCAGGGCCGGGCAATTCAGCCCCGCCCGCGTTGCAAGATCGGCCATCAACCCGGCCTCGCCCCCGGAACAGGACATGGACGCGATGTCGGGCGATGCCAGCTTGCCCACCACATGCAGGATTTTCAGTGTCTCGAGCAATTCGGCCAGCCCAGTCACCCGGGCGATGCCAAGCCGCGCAAACAGCGCATCCGCCCCCGCATCGCTGCCCGCCAGAGAGCCTGTGTGCGACACGGCGGCCAAGCGCGCCTGATCGGAGGCGCCGGCCTTGACCACCACGATGGGTTTGCCCAAATCCTGCGCATGCGCGGCCATGGCAGCAAAGCCCGCCAGATCGCCGATCCCCTCGATATGCAGACCAAGGGCCGTGACGCGCGGATCGTCGAGCAGGGCGCTGGCAATCTCGGCCATGCCCGTCTGGGCCTGATTGCCGGCCGTCACCACATAGGCCAGCGGCAGGCCACGGGTGTGCATCGTCAGATTGATCGCGATGTTGGAGGATTGCGTGATCAAGGCAACGCCGCGATCCGCGCGCAACGCCCCGTGCTGATCGGGCCACAGCGCCGCCCCATCCGCGAGGTTCAGAAATCCGTAGCAATTGGGCCCCAGGATGCGCATCGCGCCCGCGGCCTCGACCAGCGCCGCCTCGAGTGCTGCGCCATCGCCGGTTTCGGCGGCAGCCTCCCGAAAGCCCGAGGCAAAACACACAGCCCCCCCCGCGCCGCGTGCGGCAAGCGCGCGCAAGCTCTCGATGCTGGCCTCGCGGTTGACGCCGATGAAACTGGCATCGGGTGCAGCGGGAAGATCAGCGACCGACGCATAAGCGGGCAGCCCGGCGATTTCGGATTTGGTCGGGTGAACCGGCCAGACCGGGCCCCCAAAGCCGATCTTGCGGCATTCCGCGATGACATTCGCGCACCACGCCCCGCCACCGATCACCGCGATGGAGGACGGGCGCAACAGACGCGACAGCGGTTCCATCCTCAAGCACCCTTGGGGCGGAAAATCTCGCGCCCGATGATGTGACGCTGAATTTCGGATGTGCCGTCCCAGATCCGTTCCACCCGCGCGTCGCGCCAGAACCGTTCGATCGGCAAATCATCCATCAATCCCATGCCGCCGTGGATCTGCAGCGTGGTGTCGGTGACGCGCGCCAGCATCTCGGTGGCGTAAAGCTTGGCCGATGCGATCTCGCGGTTGGCGGGCAGGCCCTGGTCAAGCCGCCAGGCGGCTGCCAGCGTCAGCCAGTCGGCGGCGTCGATCTCGGTGATCATGTCGGCGATCTGAAAGCTTACGCCCTGAAACCTTGCGATCTGCTGGCCGAATTGCCGGCGCTGGGCGGCGTAATCGGCGGCGTGATCGAAACAGCGCCGCGCCCGCCCCACCGCAAAAGCCGCAACCGTCAGGCGGGTGGCATAAAGCCAGGTGTTCATCACGTCAAAGCCGCCATCGACCGCGCCCAGAACTTGCGCATCGGACAGGCGGCAATCGTCAAACTCGAGGATGCAGTTCTTGTAGCCGCGGTGGCTGACGGAATTGTAGCCGTCGCGCACGCTGAAGCCGGGATGACCGCGGTCGACCAGAAAACAGGTGATGCGTTTCTTGGGGCCATGGGCCGTGTCATCAACGCCCGTGGCAACAAAGACGATGAAGAAATCGGCGTGGTCGGCGCCCGAGATGAAATGCTTGGTGCCGTTGACCACCCAATCGCCGCCCTGCCGCCGCGCGCTGCAGGTCATGCCGCGCACATCCGATCCGGCATCGGGTTCGGTCATCGCCAGCGCATCCATCCGCTCGCCCCGCACGGCCGGAAACAGATAGCGTTCACGCTGATCGCCCGTGCAGGCCATGAGGATGTTCTGAGGCCGGCCAAAGAAATGCGTGAGCGCCATCGACCCGCGCCCCAATTCGCGCTCGACCAGGGTGAATTCCAGATGGTTCAGCCCGCCACCGCCCACCTCGGTCGGAAAGTTGCAGGCCCAAAAGCCCATCTCCACCACCTTGCGGCGCAGGTCCGCAGCCAGATCGGGCGGCACGGCGCCCGCGCGCTCGACGGCGGCCTCATGGGGGTAGATCTCGGTTTCGACAAAGCTGCGGACCGTGTCGACGATCATCTGTTGTTCCGGATTCAGGCCGAATTCCACGCCGCTCTCCCTTGCGCGCCTGCAAAAATGCTAGAAAGCGGCGCCCGGCTACATCATGCTGAGTTCAGCATTTATCATGCAGGATTCGAAATTATCCGATGCATCGCCAGATCGCCGTTCTGCTGTTTCCGCAATTCTCGAACCTGTGCCTTGCCAATATGGTCGAGCCGTTGCGCGCGGCCAACACGCTGTCGCGCAAGACGCTGTATCAATGGCATTTCATCGGGCTGGATGCGGGGCCGGTCTTGTCGTCAAGCGGCTTGCCGGTCACGCCCGAAATGGCCCTGTCCGATCTGGTGCGGGCGGATTACCTGTGCGTGATGCCAAGCTATGGACACCGCGAATTCCTGCGCGCGCCGATCTTGCGCCGCCTGCGCGCGGCGGCGGGGCGGTGCGCGGCACTGGTCGGTCTGGACACGGGCAGCCTTGTCTTGGCGGCGGCGGGCCTGATGGATGGCTACCGGGCGACCTCGCATTGGGATGTGCTGACCGAATTCGAAGAAAGCTACCCCGAGGTCACAGTGGTGCAAGACCGCTTTGTGATCGACCGCGACCGGTTGAGTTGCGGGGGCGCCACCACCACGATGGAGCTGATGCTGGAACTGATCGCGCGCCACCATGGCCCGATGCTGAGCCTTGATGTGGGCGCGCTGTTCATGCATGGCGAGCGCCCCGGTGTCGGTCCCCTTCTGCCCGGTGTGGCGGGCGACCGGGTGGTGCGGGCGGCCGCTGCGCTGATGCGGCGGCATCTGGAACATCCACTGTCCATCCCCGAGATCGCCCGCCATCTGGGGCTGAGCCAGCGCGGGCTGGAACAGCGGTGCCAGACGGCCGCCGGACAGTCGCCGCAAGGGCTTTACGCGCTGATCCGCATGGCCGAGGCCCAACGGCTTGTGCAAGACACACCGCTTTCCGTGGCCGAGATTGCGGGGCGCGTGGGCTATGCCGATGCCTCGGCGATGACGCGCAATTTCCGCCGCACCTTTGGCCTGTCGCCGCGCGCCATGCGCGCGCCCGCTGTCATCACGCCCGGTCGCTGACCAGATAGGCCGATCTGGCCAGCCATTCGGGGTTGATCTCTACCCCCCAGCCCGGCGCGTCGGTGACGGTGACATGACCGTTTTGCACCCGATAGGGATCGTTCACGAACAGATCGCGCTGCCAGGGGTAATAATCATCGCCCTCGATCGAGAGCTCCAGATAGCGCCCCGGATTGGGCACGGCGCGCAACAGATGCATGGTAAAGATCGTGACCATCGACAGGTTCGCCGCATGCGGCGTGCACGGCAGGCCCGCCGCATGGCCCATGCGGGCCACCTGCATCGCGCGGATCATGCCGCCCACATACAGCACATCGGGCTGCACGATATCGACGGACCCGAGCGCGATCATCCGCCGCCAGTTCTGCAGATCCCAATCCTGTTCGCCGCCCGCCACCGCCATGGACAAGGCCGCGGCGACCTCGGCGGTCTGTTCCAGCTCCCAATAGGGGCAGGGTTCTTCGAAATGCTCATAGCCGTGATCTTGCAAAAGATGCCCCACGGCGATGGCACGCCCTGGCGAAAAGCCGGAATTGCCATCGACCAGAAGGGCCGCATCCGCGCCCAAGCTCCGGCGCATGGCGGGGATGATCGCCTCGGTCCGGCCGGGCCATTCATCCCGGTCTTGCCCGCATTCGGCGCCCACCCGCACCTTGAAGGCATCAAACCCATGCGCATCGCGCAAGGCAATCAGGCGCGCGGTCTCAGCTTCGGGGGTGATGTCACGCCGCATGGACGAGGCATAGGCACGGATCGGCCCGGGCGTGCCACCCAACAAGGCCGCGACAGGCAGGCCCACCGCCCTTCCCCGCAGGTCCCACACGGCCGTGTCCAATCCCGCCATCGCACGACACAGATAGGTGCCGGGGTATTTGTGTTCGCGCAGCGGGATTTCGGCGATCACATCCTCCAGCGCGTGAGCCCCGCGACCCAGCGCCCAGGGCGCCACCTGGCGATGCAGGATCTGACAGGTGATGTCGCTGTTGTAGGTCGACACCTGCCCCCAGCCTTGTGCGCCATCCTCGGCCGTGACCCGCACGAAACCGATCAGGGGCGTGGCAAAGGTTTCGATGCGCGTGATGCGTGGGCCGGTATCGTCCAAGCCCCGCGGGGTGGCCAGCGGCACAGCGCCCGAGGCGGAATAGGGAATGCTCATAGGCTGTCCAATACCAGATCGGCGGCGCGATGCGCCAACATCATCGTGGGTGCATTCGTGTTGGCCGATGTCAGATTGGGAAAGACCGAGGCATCGATCACCCTGAGCCCCGCGACATCATGCACCCGGCAGACCGGATCAACCACCGACCCCCGCGCATCTTGCCCCATGCGACAGGTGCCGACGGGGTGGAAGACAGTGCCGCAGCGGGCGCGGAAATCCTCCAGAATGGCCGCGTCATCCATGTCGCGCAGATCGGTTGGGTCCATGCTGGATGCGATCAGCCCACTCAGCGCCTTGGTGCGCACCAAATCCTGACACAACCGCCCCCCCGCGATCGCACTGGCGCGGTCTGCTTGTGTCGATAGCGAATTTGGCTGGATGATCGGGCGGGCCAAGGGATCGGCACCCGAAATTGTGATCGTGCCCGTGCTGGTGGGTCTGCAGGGCTGATGACAGATGATGAAGCCCGGGAACGGATCGGGCGCAATCACCGTGCGCTTGCCTTCCTTGGCGGTGGTATAGGTCACGGGGTTGAAATAAAGCTGCTGGTCGGGCCGGTCGAGCGTGGGGTGCGACCGGAAATAGCCGCCGCACTGGTTGACCGACAGCGCAAGCGGCCCCCGCCGGGACAGCCCATAGCGCAGGGCAGCGCGGATCTTGCCCCAAAGGGGGGCCAGTTCGTTGTTGAGCGTGGGTTCGGTGGCGCGAAAGAAATAACTGACCGCGATATGATCTTGCAGGTTTTCGCCCACATGGGCCAGATCGGCCACGGGCGCAATGCCGGCCCCCTTCAGCACGGACGCGGGACCCAGCCCCGAGCGTTGCAAGATCAATGGCGAGGCAACCGCGCCCGCCGACACGACGATCTCGCGCCCTGCGCGCACCGTGACGCGCGCGCCGCGCCGCTGAAAGCTGACCGAAACCGCCCGCTTCCCCTCGAACTCGATGCGGTCGACATGGGCATGGGTCAGGATGCGCAGATTGGACCGCCCCCGCGCCCTGGCCAGATAGGCCCGGGCCGAACTGTCGCGCCGCCCGCGATGGGTGTTGATGCGATAGACCGCCGCGCCTTCGGGCTGGGCGCCATTGAGATTTCGGGTGACGGGAAAACCCAGCTCGGCTGTGGCGGCAAAGAAGTGGCGATTGGCCGGGTGGATCTGATCGGAGACATCTTGCACATGCACGGGGCCGTGGCCCTGTTCGGTTCCATCCGGGGCAACCTGGGTTTCGACCTCATCAAAGACCCGCTCGACGCTGTCCCAGCCCCAGCCGGTGGCACCTGCTGCTTCCCAATCGTTGAAATCGCCGGGCAGGCCGCGCGCATAGACCATCGCGTTGATCGATCCCGATCCGCCCAGAACCTTGCCGCGCGGCCAATAACCCCTGCGCCCGGCCAGCGCGGTCTCGGGTTCGGTCTGGAACTGCCAGTTCAGGGTGGGGTGATGGAACAGCTTGCCATAGCCCAGCGGCAGGCTGATCCAGGGCGACCAATCCGAACCGCCCGCCTCAAGCAGCAGCACCCGATGCCGCCCCGATCGCGTCAGCCGTTCGGCCAGAACGCAGCCCGCCGAGCCGCCGCCGACAATCACGAAATCATAGCTTTCCATGGTGAAATGCCTCTTGTGCACGCGCTGCACAGTGGTCATGGCTTGCGCGCGCCACATAGCGAAAAAAATTTCGAGACGACCACCAAATAATTCGTTGAATGCCCGGATGTACAAGAACATGCCCCCCTTGCCGTGGCTGCGCGCCTTCGAGGCCAGCGCCCGGCTTGGCAATTTCACCCGCGCCGCCGAGGAATTGTGCCTTACCCCGTCGGCGGTCAGCTATCAGGTCCGTGCGCTGGAGGCGGAGCTGGGCCACAAGCTGTTTGATCGACGGCAACGGCTTTTGACGCTGACGCGGCTGGGGCAGAATTACCTGCCCGTCGTGGCCAAGGCCTTTGCGGTGATCGACACCGGCACGTCGGGGCTGTTTGGCAAACAGCGCCCGGCCACGGTCACCTTGCGCTGCCTGAGTTCGTTCAACCTGTTGTGGCTGGTGCCGCGCATGGGGGCGTTTCGAGCAAAACACCCTGAAATCAATCTGCGCCTCTTGTCGAGCTCATGGTCAGACAGCGGTGGCCGCGACCCCATCGACATCGACATCCGCTATGGCGACGGCACATGGCCCGATGGCGCGGTCATCGCCTTGCCCAAGGGGCGGGTCATGCCCGTCTGCGTGCCGCGTCTGGCGGCCCCCGTGGCGGACATCTTGCAAGGCCCGCTTATCGACATCACCGGGGCGGTCGATACCTGGGCACAGTTTCAGCAAGATCACCTGCCGGGCCATGCCCTGCCCGATCCGGTGGCGGTGGTCGATCAATCGCTGATCGCGCTGGAAATGGCCAAGGATGGGCATGGCTATGCGCTGGTCGCCGATATTCTGGCCGCCCCCTATCTGGCGCGCGGCGATCTGGTCGTGGCCTGCGCGGCCGATCTGCCCGAACGGCTGAGCCATCATCTGGTCCTGCCGCATGCGGGCAATCATCACCGCCCCGAAATCATGGCCTGCGTGGCATGGATTCTGGCCGAGGCCGCACACCGCGGCCCGGTCATCCCGTCCGCGTTTGCAAAAGCGACCGCAACGCCTTGAGAATGCGGCGATGCGCGCCCCGGTGACGATTGCGCAGATGCACCGCACCATAGACGGGCTGATGGATTTGCGGCGCACCCGCCACCCGGCGGGCGGCCCCCATGCGCGTCAGCTCCAGCGCGGTTTCGCGCAAGACATAGGTGCTGCCGCCCAAGGCGATCAAAAGCCCGCGAATGACCGCGTTCTGCCCGCTTGACACCGCGCCCCCCGACAGCATCGGCAAAAGTGCTGCATGCGTGGCCGAAAAGGCGGGCGCATAATTGGGCAAGATGTAGCTGTCGGGGCGGATGCTGCCCAGATCATCGGCCTCGGTCGAGACCATGACATACGCGACTTCGCCCAAGCCTTCAAAATGCAGATCGGGATGGGGCTTGGGCGTGTAATGGATGGCCAGATCAAGCTGGCCATCGCGCACATCGGCGCACATCTGGGCGGAATAATCCGCCTCGACATACAGCGCCATGTCGGGCACCGCCCCTTGCACTGCCTTGACCCAAGCGGCCACCTGATCGCCCAGAAGATCATGTTGAATACCGATCCGCATCGCCATGGCCGCCGTGCCCGCCCCGCGCACCGCCTGGCCCGCCGCCGTCCAGCCATTGCGCAGCGCCCGGGCATGCGGCTCAAAGCGCAGGCCTTCGGTCGTCAGCTCGGTGCCCGCGCGGCTGCGATCCAGAAGCTTGCAGCCCAGCGCGGCCTCAAGCGCCTGCACCCGGCCGGAAATCGTCGATTGCGTCACGCCCAGCCGATTGGCCGTGCGGTTGAAGCTGCGGGTTTCGCACAGGTCCAGAAAGGTATCGATCTGTTCAAGGTTCATGGGCGTTCCTGATCGGTTTTCCCGATCAATACACAGTCACGCAGCGAATTGAACTGTCATCGCGCAGCGGGAATACTTGCACCAACACATAAGGGAGCGCGCATCATGTCAGACATACCCGATCAGGCCCGTGTGGTGATCATCGGCGGCGGCGTGGTGGGCGTGTCTTCGCTCTATCATCTGGCCAAGCTGGGCTGGACCGATTGCGTGCTGTTGGAAAAGAACGAATTGACCGCCGGGTCCACATGGCATGCGGCGGGCAATGTGCCGACCTTTTCGACATCATGGTCGCTGATGAACATGCAGCGCTATTCGACCGAGCTTTATCGCGGGTTGGGTGCGGCGGTGGATTACCCGATGAATTATCACGTCACGGGGTCGATCCGGCTGGGCCATTCCGAGGAAAGGATGCAGGAATTTGCCCGCGCGCGCGGCATGGGGCTGTATCAGGGGATGGCGCTGGAAATCCTCAGCCCTGATGAGATCAAGGCGAAATATCCCTTCATCGAAACCCACGACCTCAAGGGGGCGCTTTACGATCCGGCCGATGGCGATATCGACCCCGCGCAACTGACCCAGGCGCTGGCCAAGGGCGCGCGCGATCTGGGCGCCACGATCTTGCGCTTTTGCCCCGCCACGGGCGTGAGCCGCGACAAGGGCGCGTGGATCGTGCACACCGCAAAGGGCGACATCCGCTGCGAGATCGTGGTGAACGCGGCCGGCTATTATGCCCAGCGCGTCGGCGAGTGGTTCAAGCCCCATGGCGGGCGCACCGTGCCGATGATGGTGATGAGCCATCAATACATGGTCTTCGACGAGGTGCCCGCCGTGCGCGACTGGGCCGCGCAAGCGGGCCACAAGCTGCCGCTGTTGCGCGATGTCGATACCTCCTACTACCTCAGACAGGAAAAGAACGGCTTCAATCTGGGCCCCTATGAGCGGCCGTGCCGGGCGCATTGGGCCGACCCGTCCGACCCCATGCCCGAGGATTTCAGCTTTCAGCTTTATCCCGACGATCTGGAACGGCTGTCCTTTCAGATCGAGGATTCGATGGCGCGCGTGCCTGTGCTGGCCGAAGCAGGGCTGGCGCGTGTGATCAACGGCCCCATCCCCTATACCCCCGACGGCAACCCGCTGATCGGGCCGATGCCGGGCGTGCCCAATGCGTTCGAGGCGTGCGTCTTTACCTTTGGCATCGCGCAGGGCGGTGGCGCGGGCAAGGTCCTGGCCGAATGGGTGACGCAAGGCGCGACCGAATGGGACATGTGGTCATGCGACCCGCGCCGCTTCACCGATTACACCGATCCCGACTACTGCGTGCAAAAGGGGATGGAGGCCTATGGCCATGAATACGCCATGCATTTCCCGATGCACCGCTGGCCCGCCGCGCCTGACCGCAAGCTTTCGCCCGTGCATGACCGCGTCAAGGCGATGGGCGGTCAGATGGGCGCCTATGCCGGATGGGAACGCGCCAACTGGTTTGCACATCCCGGCGATGACACCTCCGAGGCGGCAACCCAGACCTGGAACCGCGCCGGCCCGTGGGAGGCGCGCCTGCGCGAGGAATGCGAGGCGGTGCGCGATGGTGTGGGGGTTCTCGACCTGCCCGGCTTTTCGCGCTTCCGCCTGACGGGGGATGGCGCGGGCGATTGGCTCTTGGGCAAGATCGCGGGCGGCTTGCCCAAGCCGGGGCGGCTGGGGCTGGCCTATTTCCCCGATACAAGTGGCCGCATCGTGACCGAGATGTCGGTGGCCTGTCACGGGGTCGATGATTACACGCTGATCACCGCCGCGGTGGCGCAATGGCATGACCGCGAATGGCTGGACCGCGATCTGGCGCCGGGCCTGTCGCTGAGCGACCAGAGCGGCGCGATCGGCACGCTGATCGTGACCGGCCCGAAATCGCGCGATCTTCTGGCCGCCATCGGCACCGATGCCGATCTGACCCTGCCATGGCTTACCCATCAGACCGCCCAACTGGCGGGGCGGGCCTGCTGGCTGGCGCGGGTGTCCTTTGCGGGCGAGCTTGGCTGGGAAGTTCACGCTGAAAACGAACATGTTCCCCATATTTACGATGCCATCCTGGCGCATGGGGCAAAACCCTTTGGCATGTTCGCGCTCAACAGCTTGCGCATCGAAAAGGGCTATCGCGCGTGGAAGGGCGATTTGTCCACCGATTACAGCCTGTTGCAGGGCGGCCTTGACCGGTTCATCCGGTTTGACAAACCGCAGGATTTCCCCGGCAAGCAAGCACTTTTGGCCGAGAAACAGGCAGGCGTCACCAAACGCTTTGTCACGCTGCGCGTCGATGCGGGGGCCGCCGATGCGCCTTACATGTCGACGCTCTGGCATGACGGACAGGTGGTGGGCGAAACCACATCCGGCGCGTGGGGCTACCGCGTGGGCGGGTCTGTGGCACTGGGCATGCTGCGCGCCGATCTGGCAACGCCCGGCACCGTGCTGGAGGTCGATATCTTCGGCCAGCGCTGCCGTGCCGTGGTGCAGGAAGACCGCCCGCTCTGGGATCCCGAGAACACAAGATTGAAGGCCTGATCCATGACCACCCCCCCCAAACATGCACGTGCGGTCATCATCGGCGGTGGCGTGTCCGGCTGCTCGGTCGCCTATCATCTGGCCAAGCTCGGTTGGAAAGACGTCGTTCTTTTGGAACGCAAACAGCTGACCTGTGGCACCACATGGCATGCGGCCGGGCTGGTGGGCCAATTGCGCGGCAGCCAGAACATGACGCGGCTGGCGAAGTATTCCGCCGATCTCTACAAGCGGCTGGAGGCGGAAACCGGGGTGGCTACCGGCATGCGTCAGGTGGGCTCGATCTCATTGGGGCTGACCGAAGACCGGCGTCAGGAATTGCTGCGACAGGCCACGGTTGCCCGCACCTTTGGCGTCGAGGTTCATGAGATCACCACCGCCGAAGTGCGCGCCATGTATCCGCATGTGGAAATCGGCGATGTCACCTGCGCGCTGCATCTGCCGGGCGATGGCCAATGCGACCCGGCCAATATCGCGATGGCTTTGGCCAAGGGCGCACGGATGGGCGGCGCCCAGATCCTCGAAGGCGTCAAGGTCACGGCCGTCACGAATGATGGTGCGCGCGTGACCGGTGTGAACTGGGACACTGGCAGCGAACAGGGCCACATCGCGGCCGACATCGTGGTCAATTGCGGCGGCATGTGGGGCCGTGATCTGGCGGCCCGGTCAGGCGTCACGCTGCCGCTGCATGCGTGCGAACATTTCTACCTTGTGACCGAACCCATCGAGGGGCTGGGTCATTTGCCGGTTCTGCGCGTGCCCGATGAATGCGCCTATTACAAATCGGATGCGGGCAAGATGATGCTGGGCGCGTTTGAGCCCAAGGCCAAGCCATGGGGCATGGGCGGCATCCCCGAGGATTTCTGTTTCGATGCCCTGCCCGAGGATTTCGAGCATTTCGAACCGATCCTTGAGATGGCGACCCGGCGCATGCCGATGTTCCAGACCGCAGGCATCCACACTTTTTTCAATGGCCCCGAAAGCTTCACCCCCGATGACCGCTACTATCTGGGCGAGGCGCCCGAGTTGAAAGGCTACTGGATCGCGGCGGGCTACAATTCCGTCGGGATCGTGTCGTCGGGGGGCGCGGGCATGGCGCTGGCACAATGGATGGAGGACGGCACCCCGCCCTTTGACCTGTGGGAGGTGGATATCCGCCGCGCCCAGCCATTTCAGCGCAACCGCCGCTACCTGAAGGAACGCGTGACCGAAACACTCGGCCTGCTCTATGCCGATCACTGGCCCTATCGTCAGGTCGAAACCGCGCGCGGGGTGCGGCGTTCGCCCATCCATGACCATCTGAAGGCCGAAGGTGCCGTCTTTGGCGAGGTGGCGGGCTGGGAACGCGCCAACTGGTTCGCCGACCCCGGTCAGGACCGCGCTTACCGCTATGGCTGGGGCCGGCAGAACTGGTTTGACAATCAACGCCGCGAACATCTGGCGGTCCGCGATGCCGTGGGCCTGTTCGACATGACCTCCTTTGGCAAGATCCGGGTCGAAGGGCGCGAGGCGTGCGCTTTGCTCAACCGCCTGTGCGCCAATCAGATCGATGTGGCGCCCGGCCGCGTCGTCTATACCCAGATGCTCAATGAGCGCGGCGGGATCGAGAGCGATCTGACGGTGACGCGGCTGTCGGAAACAGCGTTCTTGCTGGTGGTGCCGGGGGCGACGCTCCAGCGCGATCTGGCATGGCTGCGCCGCCATCAGGGCGACCGGGCCGTGGCGATCATCGACATGACCGCGGCCGAAGCCGTGTTTTGCGTCATGGGCCCCAAGTCGCGCGATCTCATGTCGGCCGTCAGCCCCGATGACCTGAGCCACAAGGGCTTTGGCTATGCCACCGCGCGCGAGATCGAAATCGGGCTTGGCATCGCACGGGCGCACCGGATTTCCTATGTGGGCGAGCTGGGCTGGGAGCTTTACGTTTCCACCGACATGGCCGCGCATGTCTTTGAAACCCTGCGTGACGCGGGCGCCGATCATGGGCTCAAGCTCTGCGGTCTGCACACGCTTGACAGTTGTCGCATCGAAAAGGCCTATCGCCATTTCGGCCATGACATCACCGATGAGGATCATGTGCTGGAAGCCGGGCTTGGTTTCGCCGTCAAGACGGCCAAACCCGATTTCATCGGCCGCGACGCGGTCTTGCGCAAGCAAGATCAGGGGCTGGGCCGGATGATGCTGCAGTTCCAACTGGAAGACCCTGCGCCGCTGCTGTTTCACAACGAGGCGATCTTGCGCGATGGCAAGATCGTGGGGCCGGTGACCAGCGGCAATTACGGCCATGCGCTGGGTGGTGCGATCGGCATGGGCTATGTGCCCTGCGCCGACCAGACCGCCGAGGATGTTCTGGCCTCGCGCTATGAGATCGATGTGGCGGGCGTGCGACACAAGGCACGCGCCAGCCTGACCCCCCTTTATGACCCCAAAGCCGAACGGGTGCGGATGTGAGCATGATACCGGAAGACCATATCGCAGATATCGACACGTCAGAGATCGGCGCAAGTTGCGAACCGGCCCGCGCGCGGCGGGCGGGGGGGCGGGCGGCCCGTGTGGCACTGCGCGCCGCGCCCCTGGCCGAGGACATGCGCCCCGTGCGCCCCGGCATGCCGGGTGGCCAGTATCGGCCATTGACCGATGCGGGTGTCCAGAAAATTCACCAAAGCGCGCTCGAGGCGCTCGAGGTGATCGGTCTGGCCGATGCCCCACCCTCAGGGGTCGAGATCCTGACCGGGGCTGGCGCGATCCTGGGCGATGACGGGCGCATCCGTTTTCCGCGCGCCCTTGTCGAGGACATGCTGACGGTTGCCGCGCGCAACATCACGCTGCATGCGCGCGACCCCAAGCATGACATGCATCTGTCGGGCAGCAACGTGCATTTCGGCACGGCGGGTGCGGCGGTGCATATCGTCGATCCGGTCACGCATGACTACCGCGAATCCACCGCGCAGGACCTCTATGATGCCGCACGGCTGGTCGACAATCTCGACAACATCCATTTCTACCAGCGCACGATGGTCTGCCGCGATGTCAAGGACAACCGCGAGATGGACCTCAACACGCTTTATGCCTGTCTGGCGGGCACGAAAAAACATGTCGGCACCTCGTTCAGCGACCCGGCCCATGTCGCCGATTGCTTCGAGATGCTGCACATGGTGGCAGGCGGCGAGGACAAATGGCTGGAACGCCCCTTTGTCAGCAATTCCAACTGTTTCGTTGTGCCGCCGATGAAATTCGCCGAAGAAAGCTGCATCACGATGGAGGATTGCATCCGCCGTGGCATGCCGATGCTTCTGCTCTCTGCGGGCCAAGCAGGCGCCACGGCCCCTGCCCCCATCGCGCTGGCCATCGTTCAGGCGGTGGCGGAATGCCTTGCCGGCGTCGTCTATGTCAACGCGATCAAGAAAGGCGCGCCCGCGATCTTTGGCACATGGCCCTTTGTCAGTGATCTGCGCACGGGGGCGATGTCGGGCGGATCGGCCGAACAGGCGCTGCTCACGGCGGGCTGCGCACAGATGCACCGCTTCTACGATCTGCCCGGTGGGGCAGCCTCGGGCATTTCCGACAGCAAGCTGCCCGACATGCAGGCGGGCTGGGAACAGGGCATCACCAATTCCCTTGCGGGGCTTTCGGGGCTGAACATGTGCTACGAGGCGGTGGGCATGCATGCCTCGCTGTTGGGGTTCTGTCTGGAAAGCCTGATCCTCGGCGATGATCTGCTGGGTCAGGCCATGCGCCTTGTGCGCGGCATCGACGTGACCGAGGACAGCACCTCGATCGACGCGATGAAACAGGTGTGCCTTGGCGGCCCCGGCCATTACCTTGGCACCGATCAGACGCTGGGCTTGATGCAAACGGAATACATCTATCCCAAGGTCGGCAACCGGATGAGCCCCAAGGAATGGGTCGAGGCGGGCCAACCCTTGCTGCTTGATACCGCGATCGCGCGCAAGAACGCGATCCTGGCCAGCGCGGGCTGTCAGGTCTCGCCCGAGATCGACACGGCGATCCGGTCGCGCTTCAACATCTATTTCCAGTAAGCGCGCATGCTGCACCGGCTTTCCCAGATTTATGTCGGGGGCGCGTGGCACGCGCCCTTGGGCCGCGACAAGATGGCATTCGAAAACCCCGCCACAGGCGCGGTATTGGGCCAACTGTCTCTGGGCGGGGCGGCCGATGCCGACCGTGCGGTAATGGCTGCGCGCGGGGCCTTTGACGGCTTTTCAGGCTGGCCCGTGGCCGATCGGATCGCGCTGCTTGAGGCGATCCTTTCCCGCTACACCGCACGCTTTGACGAGATCGCCGGGATCATGTCGACCGAGATGGGCGCACCCATCACGCAAGCGCGCAGCGCACAGGCCTGGGCGGGGCAGATCCATCTTGAAACCACCATCAAGGCCGCGCGCAGTTTCCATTGGGAAGAGGCGCGCGGCACGACCCGCATCATCCGCGAGGCGATCGGCGTTTGCGCGCTGATCACGCCGTGGAACTGGCCGATGAACCAGATCGTGTGCAAGGTGGCCCCGGCACTCGCGGCGGGCTGCACCATGGTCTTGAAACCCTCGGAGCTTGCGCCGCTGTCTGCGCTCTTGTTCGCCGAATTATGCGATGAGGCGGGCGTTCCAGCCGGCGTCTTCAACCTTGTCAATGGCACCGGCGCGGATGTCGGCGCGGCGCTTGCCGCCCATCCCGAGGTCGATATGGTCTCTTTCACCGGATCGACCCGGGCGGGTGTGGCGGTGGCGCAAGCCGCCGCGCCCACCGTCAAGCGCGTGGCGCAGGAATTGGGCGGAAAATCGGCCAATATCATCCTGCCCGGCGCCGATCTGGATGCGGCGGTTCAGGCCGGAACACTGGCCTGTTTCGGCAATACCGGCCAAAGCTGCGATGCGCCGACGCGGATGTTCGTGCCGATGGCACGAATGACCGATGCCTGCGCCGCCGCTCAGACAGCGGCCCACAGCGTGGTGGTGGGCGATCCTGCCGATCCGGCTGTCAGCATGGGTCCGCTGATCTCGGGCGCGCAGTTCCAAAAGGTTCAGGCGCTGATCGAAACCGGCATCTCCGAAGGCGCGCATCTGGTTGCGGGCGGGCCGGGACGCCCCGACGGCTGCGACACAGGCTGGTTCGTCCGCCCGACCGTCTTTGGCGACGTCACGCCCCAGATGACCATCGCGAGCGAGGAAATCTTTGGTCCCGTGCTGTCGATCATCGGCTATGACAGCGTCGATCACGCCGTCGAAATGGCCAATGACACGGTCTATGGGCTGGCCGCCTATGTCAGCGGTCCGCTGGATCAGGCGCGCAGCGTGGCGCGACGGCTGCGCGCCGGACAGGTCAATATCAACGGCCCCGACTGGGATACCTTCGCCCCCTTCGGCGGCTACAAGCAATCGGGCAATGGCCGCGAATATGCCGATTGGGGCATACACGACTTTTGCGAAATCAAGGCACTGGTGGGATACGGATCATGAATTACGGCTATATCGGTTTGGGCAATCTGGGCGGGCATCTGGCGGCAAGCCTGATCCGCGCGGGCCATCAGGTGACGGTCTACGACCGTGACCCCAGCCTTGCGGTGCGGCTTGCCGAAATGGGAGCAACCGTGGCCGGCAGCGCGGCCGAGGTCGCAGCGGCGACAGATCATGTGTTCACCTGCCTGCCCTCGCCTGCTGTCTCAGAACTGGTGCTGGCCGAGATCCTGCCAAAGATGAAACCGGGCGCCACATGGATCGAGAATTCGACCCTTGGCCGCGACGACATCGTGCGGCTGGGTGGGGTGGCCGCGGCCGCTGGTATCCGTCTGCTCGAGGCACCCGTGACGGGCGGCGTGCATCTGGCCGCGCGCGGCGAGATCACGGTGCTGGCGGGCGGTGACGCCGATCTGGTCGCGCTGCACCGTCCCGCGCTTGCGGTGATCGGCAACAGGCTGTTCCATATGGGCCCCCTGGGCAGTGCCGCGATCATCAAGGTGATCACCAACATGCTGGCCTTCATCCATCTGGTGGCCGATGGCGAAGCCTTGATGCTGGCCAAGCGTGGCGGGCTTGACCTCAAGACGGCGTGGGAGGCGATCACGGCCTCCTCGGGCAGTTCCTTTGTGCATGAGACCGAGGGGCAATTGATCCTGAACGGCAGCTACGACATCGCCTTTTCCATGGATCTGGCGCTCAAGGATCTGGGCTTTGCGATGGGCTTTGGCCGCGAATTCGGCGTGCCGCTGGATCTTGCCAGCATGACCAACCAGACCTTTCTCAAGGGCCGGGCCGTCTATGGCGGCGAGGCGCAATCGACCCAGATCGTCAAACTGCTCGAGGATGCGCTGGGCACCGATTTGCGCGCCGAGGGCTTTCCCGCGCGGCTGACCTGAACAGCGCTGCCCTGTCAGCACAGCCGGAATGGATGGCCGCCGCTCACCCAAAGACCAAGCCGCCATCCACGATCAGGTTCTGCCCCGTCACCGCGCGCGCCCAGGGTGAGGCGAAAAACAGCACCGCATCGGCCATCTCGGCCGGGGTGGTCACATGGCCAAGGGGCGTTTGGGCGGCCACGATGTCGAACACGAACTCGGGCGTGGCAGCACTTGCGTCCGTTGTGCGCAACAGCCCGCCCGAGACCATGTTGACCGTCACCCCCAAGGGTCCAAGTTCCTTGGCGGCCGTGCGCGTCAGCGCCAGCAGCGCGCCCTTGGCGGCCGTGTAGTCGTGATAGGGCACGACCGGATTTTGCATCAAATTCGTGCCGATGGTGATGACGCGCCCATAGCCTTGGGCGGCGAAATGGGGCCTGAGCGCCGTGATGCAGTGCAGCGCGCCGCCCACTGCGGTTTGCGCCTGTGCGGCAATCTCGGACCATGTCATCTGGTCGAGGCTGCGGCGCGCATCGCCGTTAAAGGCGAAATCGGCCAGCGCGTTATGGACCAGCACATCGGGCGCACCAAGCCGTGCGGTGATCTGCTCGACCATCGCCGCGACCGCTTCGGGATCGGTCACATCGGCCTGAAAGGCGGCTGTGCGGGGGCCAAGCGCGGCGGCCAAAGCATGGGCCGCCTCGCGGCTCTGGCGATAGTTGATCGCGACCCGCGCCCCTTCACGGGCAAAGGCGCGCGCGATGGCGCCACCCAAGCCCCGGCCCGCGCCGGTGACAAGAACGGTTTGATCGGCAAGCGAACGGGTCATGTGAGAGCATCCTTTTGAAAGGCGTGGAAATGATGGGTGGGGCCATGGCCAAGGCCCACATTCAGCGCATCGGCATGGGCGATCGCGCGGGCCACGTAATCCTTGGCCCGTGCTGCGGCCTGATCGAGGGAAAGCCCGTGGCCCAAGAAGCAGGCCAGCGCCGATGACAGCGTGCAGCCCGTGCCATGGGTCTTGCGGGTGATCTGGCGCGGGCCGGCCAACCAGGTGACCCCCCCTGGCCCCGCCAAAAGATCGGGACAATCGGCCCCCGGCAGGTGCCCGCCCTTGAGCAGCACCGCCCGTGGGCCCAAAGCCAAAAGCGCGCGGGCCTGTGCCTCCATCTGATCGCGGCTGATGGCCTCGGGCTGGCCCAAAAGATCGGCCGCTTCGGGCAGGTTCGGGGTGATGACCGTGGCGTGCGGCAAGACCGCGCGGAGCGCCGCCACCGCCGCGGCCAGAAGCAGGCGATCGCCGCTTTTGGCCACCATCACCGGGTCAAGCACGATGGGCACATCGAGCCCGTCCAGCGCGTTCATCACCGCGCGAATGATCGGCGGCGTGCCCAGCATGCCGATCTTGACCGCGTGAAGCGTGATATCGGCCCGGATCGCGGCGATCTGTGCCGTCACCATCGCGGGTTCGATCATCTGCACGGCGCGCACGCCTTGGGTGTTTTGTGCGGTCAGCGCCGTGATCGCGGCCATGGCGTAGCCGCCCGTCGCTGAAATTGCCTTGAGATCGGCCTGAATGCCCGCGCCCCCCGAGGGGTCGGACCCGGCGATCGACAGGATATTGGGGATCATGGCGTGTTCCATTCTTCAATCAGAGCGCGGGCAGCCGCCACCGGGTCGGCCGCGCGCGTCACCGCGCTGACCACGGCCATGCCGACGGCCCCTGCCCCGCGCAGCGCTGCCGCATCGCCGGGCCTGATCCCGCCAATGGCATAGCTTGGCACGGGCAAAAGCGCGGTGATGCGCGCCAGCCCCGCAAACCCGATGGGGGCGGCGTGGTCGGGCTTTGTCGGTGTGGCGCGCACCGGGCCCACGCCCGCATAATCGACGCAAGGGGGCACATGTCTGGCCTGTGCCTCGGTCTCGATCGACAGGCCAAGGATCATCCCCGGTGGCAGACGCCGACGGATCGCCACCGGATCGCCATCGCCTTGACCGATATGAAGCCCATGCGCGCCCACGGCCAGCGCCACCTCGACCCGGTCATTGACGATCAGGCACACGCCCAGCGCCGCCATCTCGGGCAAAAGCGCATGCACAAGCGCCGCGATCCGGGCATCGGGCGCGGTCTTGTCACGGATCTGGATGATCCGCGCCCCGCCCTTGGCCGCCGCCCGCACCTGATCTGGCACGGGCAGCGCAGCCTCTGGATCGGTCACGACGTAAAGCGGGCCCTTCATGCGCGTGTGATCCGCGCGCCCATGCTCAGATCCTCGGGCGTGATGGTGTAGAGCGCATCCAGAAAGGCGGCTTGAAACCCGCCGGGGCCAGTGGCGGCGTGCGCCGCGCGCTCGCCCGCAAGCCCGTAATAGGCCATGGCGGCAGCGGTTGCGCAAAGCGCGGGCTGGCCCACCAGAAACGCCGCGATCACACCGTTGAGCGAACAGCCCAAGGCGGTCACGCGCGGCATCAGCGCATGACCGTTGGCGACGTGATAGGCCGATACGCCATCGGTGATGTAATCGACCGGACCGGATACCGCCACGACAGCGCCCGTGCGCGCCGCCAGATCGCGTGCGGCCGCTTCGGCCGCCTCGACCGGATCGGCGGCGTCCGCGCCCCGCCCCTTGGCCCCGATCCCCGACAGGGCCAGGATTTCCGACGCATTGCCCCGGATCACATCGGGGCGCAACCGCATCAGCCGCGCGCAGACATCTTGCCGAAAGCGCGTGGCCCCCACCCCCACCGGGTCCAGCACCCAAGGCCGCCCCAAACCCGCCATGACGGCGGCGGCCGTCTCCATCGCCTCGGCCCATGGGGCGTCAAGCGTGCCGATATTGACGGTCAACGCCTGCGAAAGACCTGCGAACTCCGCCACCTCCTCGCGCGCATGGACCATGGCGGGCGACGCACCTGCGGCCAGCAGCACATTGGCCATGATGTTCATGGCGACGAAATTGGTGATGTTGTGCACCAAGGGCGCGGTGGCGCGCATCTGGTGCAAATGGTGGCCGGTCGTGTCCATCTTGTCCTCCCGCAGCTGGGGGGAGGCCGATGGCGGGCGCCTGCAGGCTTATGGCCCCGATGCACCCGGTCACGGACTCCCTACGCCAGCATGATCTGGTTCAGGTTCAAAGGGTGCTTCTCAGCCCGGACCCATGCCCGGACGCCCCCGTCACACGACAGGAATCATAGCCAAAGGCGGTCTTGTCAAGATGGCGAGATCAGGATGGATCAAAGGTCCAGCGATAACCGGGCGGGGTCGGGCCCTTGTTGCGGCCGCCTTGCTCGCGTTGCTCCCAGGCATGGGCCAGGATGCCGACCGACCGCGACAGGCCGAAAAACCCCCGCGCAAGCGGCGCGGGGCAACCCAGTTCGGCAAAGATCACGGCCGTGGCCCCATCGATGTTGAGCGCGACGGGCTTGCCCCGCTCACCCTCCAGATGCGCGCCGATGGCGCGCGCGATGCCGGCGAAACGGCCAGACACCGCCCCTTGCGCGGCGGCCGCATCGACCAACGCCAACAAGCGCGGGGCGCGCGGGTCGACGGGTTTGTGAAACCTGTGGCCAAATCCCGGCAGGTAGCGGCCATGTGTCGCCCGCCATTGATCCAGACCGCGCGCCAGATCATCGGCATCAGCCACGGCATGATACAGCGCCACCGCCTGTTCGCCCGCGCCCCCATGCACATCGCCCAGCATGTTCAGCCCCGTGGCCATGGCCGATTGCAGACCCACACCACAGGTCGCCGCCATGCGCGCCGCAGCAATGGAAGGGGCTTGCGGGCCATGATCGACCGCCGAAACCAGGGCCGCCTCGAACAGGGCCGCGCGCGGGCCTTCGATCTTGTCGCCCATCACCATCAGCCAGATCATCGGCGCAAAACCGATCGTGCCGATCAACTCTTGCACCGGATGACCGCGCAAGGTGATGCGCCCCGGTTCCATATCGATGATGCGGGTGCGCCACCAATCGGCGACATCGTTTGTGTCGGTCAAATCACGCCCTCCGCGCGCAGGGTTTGGATCTGCTCCGCGTCATAGCCAAGGCGCTGCAAGATGTCATCGCTGTGCTGGCCAAGGGCGGGGGGCGGGGCCGTCACGCTGGGGCGCGCGCCATCGATCATCGCCCCAAGCCGCACCAGATCGACCGCCCGGCCCAGGCCCGGCACATCGTCGAACCGACCGATGAAATCGCGGCTGGTGATCTGGGGATGGGCCAGGATCGCGGGCACGCTCATCACCGCGCCTGCCGGCACGCCGATGGTGGCCAATTGCTCGGCCCAGATCTCGGCGGGCCGCGTGGTCAGCACGCATTCAAGCTCGGCCCGCAGGCGGTGGCGGTTGCGCTTGCGATCCTCGCGGGTGGCGAAATCGGGGTTCTCACACAGATCGGCCCGCCCCAGATGGCGGGCCAGTGCAACCCATTGCTCATCGGTATTGGCGGCGATGTTGATGGGCGCATCGCGGCATTGAAAGGTTCCCGAGGGGGCGGATGTCGGGTTTTCATTGCCCTGCGGTTGCGGCGCGATGCCCCCCACCAGATGGTTCGACACCACCCACCCCATCGTCGCCAAGACAGCCTCGAGCATCGAGACATCGATGAAGGCGCCGCGCGGGCGGGCATTGAGCGCGGCCCCGATGGCCATGGCCGCCGTCAGCCCGCCGATCGTGTCGGCCAGCGGATAGCCCACGCGCAAGGGCGCGCTGGCGCTGTCGCCCGTGATCGCCATGACGCCTGCGGCGCCTTGCACGATCTGATCATAGGCAGGGCGGTCTGCCCATGGGCCGGTCTGACCAAAGCCCGAGATGGCGCAATAGATCAGCCGTGGGGTCAGGCCCCGCAGATGATCGGGCCCCACCCCCAGCCGATCCATCACGCCGGGGCGGAAGTTTTCGACCAGCACATCGGCGTCTGCCACCAGCCGTTCCAGAATCACGCGCCCGCGCGGATCCTTGAGATTGAGCGTGATCGAGGATTTCCCCGCATTCTGCGCCAGAAAGCTGATCCCCATGCCGCGTGCCGACAAGGCGGGATCGGCACCCAGATTGCGGGCCAGATCGCCGCGCCCCACAGCCTCGATCTTGATCACCTCGGCGCCCAGATGGGCAAGCTGCTGGCAGGCAAACGGCCCCGCCAGCACATTGGTCAGATCAAGAACCCGCACCCCTGCAAGGGGCGCGGTTGCGTCAGTCGCCATCGGCCACGCCCGCCGCCCTGAGCCGCGCCCGGCGCGCCCGATAGCTTGGCAGCACCACCAAAATGGCCGCAAGCACCAACAGACCCAAGGTCATCGGCCGATCGAGGATAAAGCCAAAGCCCTGATAAAGCTGCATCGCGCGGGCAAAATTATCCTCCATCATCGTGCCAAGGATGAACCCGATCAAAAGCGGCGCCAGCGGATAATCGGCAAAGCGCAAAATCGTTGCGATCACCCCGAAGCCCACCAGGATCAGCAGTTCGGTGGAATTGTTTTGCCCGATGTAGCTGCCCATCAAGGTGAAAAACAAGATGAAGGGGATCAGATACTGCCTTGGGATCGTGAGGATTTTTGCGATATAGGGGATCAGCGGCAAGTTCAGCATCAACAGCACCAGATTGCCGATATACATCGAGACGATGACCGCCCAGAACACGTCGGGCTCATCGACCATCAAGCGCGGGCCCGGTGTGACGCTCAGCGCCAGAAGCGCACCCAAAAGGATCGCGGTGGTCCCCGATCCCGGGATGCCCAAGGTCAACAGCGGCACGAAGGACCCGCTGCAAGCCGCGTTGTTGGCCGTCTCGGGTGCTGCCAGCCCCTTGATCGAGCCATGGCCGAATTCCTCTTGCTCCTTGCCCTTGGCCAGATTGCGTTCGACCGCATAGCCAAGGAACGAGGCGATGGTTGCCCCGGCGCCGGGCAGAACGCCGATAAAGAACCCTTGCAGCGATTGGCGCCCGATCACCGGGGCGATGGTGCGCGCCTCGGCGCGGCTGATGCGCAGATTGGTGATCTTGCCGCCGGCCCCGGTGGCCGCGCGGGCGGGGTTCATCACCAAAAACAGCGCCTCGGGCAGCGCAAACATCGCCATGGCCAGCGTGATGAAGGAAAAGCCCGATTGCAGCTCCATGATGCCAAAGGTGAAGCGCGGCATGTTCGAAAGCGCGCCCTCGCCCACCGTGCCCATCATCAGGCCAAGGATCGTCATCATCAGCGCCTTGCCGACCTGACCCGTGCCCGCAAAGGCCGCGATGGCCGACAGCCCCACCACCATCAGGGCGAAATATTCGGCCGAATGGAACAACAGCGCCACCGAGGACAAGGCGGGCGCAAAGATCATCAACAAGATCGTGCCGATCGTGCCGCCCGCGAAACTGGCAATGGCGGCAATGGTCAGCGCCTTGCCCGCCATCCCCTTGCGCGCCATGGGATAGCCGTCAAAGCTGGTGGCGACCGTGCCCGCGACCCCCGGCGCGTTGAGCAGGATGGATGATGTCGAGCCACCGAAAATCGCGCCGTAATAGACCCCCGACAGCAAGATCAGCGCCGAAGCGGGATCGCCGATGCTGATCGCCACCGGGATCATGATGGCGATGATCGACATCGGCCCCAGCCCCGGCAGCATCCCGATGACGGTGCCGATCACGCAGCCCAGCACGACCATCATCAGGTTGAAGGGCGTGACCGCAGCGGCCAGACCAAGCAGGAGACCTTCAAGCATCATGCGCCCTCCTCAGGCCAGAAAAGCCGGCCAAGGGCGCAGGAATATGCCCAGCACCTCCTGCACCAGATACCAGATCGACCACGCAGCCAGCGCGGATACGGGGATCAGGATGTGGAACTTGCGCTCGCCAAGGATCATCGCGCCCAGCATGAGAAACAGGGTCGTCGAGCCCAGAAACCCGAGCGGGCGCAATGTCATCGCATAGCCGATCATCAAGACCACCAGCGCCAGCGCCGGGATGATCTGATAGTCGCGCAGCCGGGTGATATCCATCGTGCCATCCGACGTGGCGGTGGGCTTGGGGGAATTTGCGGATCTGGGCGCAAACAGCACCATCATGCCCACGATGATGCCCGCAACCGTCAGCATCTTGGGGAAGGTCGAGGGCCAGATCGGATTGCGCCGCAAGATCGGCGGCAAGCTGTCATCCATCGTGAAAAAGGCGGCATAGCCATACACGCAGCACAGCGTGATGAAGGCCAGCGCGACCCAGCGATCCAGCGCCATGGTCATCCCTCCCGGGGTTGGGGATCGGTTCAGGCAAAGAGGGCCGGACTGCGCCCTGTCGCGCGGCAGCCCGGCCCAAGCAGGGGGCGCCGCGCCAAAGGCGGGCGCCCCCCCTTGTGGGTCAGAGGAAGCCAAGCTGGCGCATCAGATCGCCAAGCTGCGTTTCCTGCGCCTCGAGGAATTCGGTGAATTCCGCGCCGGGACGCCAGATGTTGACCAGACCCATGCTGGCGCGGGTGGCTTCCCATTCCGGGGTTTCCAGCATCGCCGCCAGCAGCGCCTGATAGGCTTCGACCTTGGCCGCATCCATGCCGGGGGCGGCAAAGAAACCGCGCCAGTTGACGAACTGCGCGTCGATCCCCTGTTCGACAAAGGTCGGCGTGTCGGCCGACGCGGGCACGCGCTCGGGCGCGGTCACGCCCAGAATGCGCACGACACCTTGCGCCGAAAGGGCAATGGCCTCGGAAAAGCCGGTGGACAGCGCGTCGATCTCGCCCGACAGAAGGCCCGCCATCGCTTCGCCGCCGGCATCATAGCCGACATAGTTGAAGGCGGTCGGATCCTCGCCCGCGGCCTGCATCACGATCGCGGCCACAAGGTGATCCATGCCACCCGGAACGGAACCGCCGCCAATGGCAAAGCCGATCCCGTCGGCGCGATACATCGCCAGCGCCTCTTCCATCGTGGTGATGGGGCTGTCGGCGGTCACCACGAGGGCCGCGTAATCGCCTACGGTGCCCGCCACGGGGGTCAGATCCCGGAAGCTTTGGGAAATCTCGCCGGTCAGCGCGCGGATCACGATGGGGGTCGAATTGACCATCAAGGTGCCATCGCTCGAGGCCGCATTTTCGATCAGGCTTGCAATGGCCACGCCGCCGCCGCCGCCCGACAGGTTTTCATAGGTCACCGTGCCCAACAGGCCCGCCGCGACCAGCGCGTCGCCCGTGCCGCGCGCGGTGCCATCCCAGCCGCCGCCGGCGCCGCCGGGGATCAGGAAATGAACAGCTTCCATCATCGGCTGTGCCTTTGCCACGCCCGAAACGGCCAAAGTTGCAGTTGCCGCAGCCAAAAGCGCGCGGCGGGTCCACCCAAAGGTGTTCATGATCGTCCTCCCGTTTGACAGGCGGTCCCGTGCCGCCCATTCTGCGACACGATCACGACAAGCTGACAGAAGCCTGACAGGGGAAAACGCCGTCCGGCGGGGCGGCTGAGCAAGGGGGGGGTGATGCGGTATCTTCTGGTCGAGGACAATCAGGAACTGGCCGAAGCCGTGATCGGCCGGCTGGTGCTTGATGGTCATGCCGTGGATCATGCAGCAACCCTGTCGGAGGCCGAGGATTGTCTGGCTGTGGCCAGTTATGACCTTATCTTGCTTGACGTGATGCTGCCCGATGGCGATGGGCGCGTCTTTCTGGCGCGCAGCCGAACCCGCCTTGAGACGCCCGTGATCGTTCTGACCGCGCGCAGTCAGGTCTCTGACCGGGTGGGCGCGCTCGATCAGGGGGCCGATGACTACATCACCAAGCCATTCGATTTCTCGGAGTTGGAGGCACGCTGCCGGGCGGTGCTGCGCCGCCGTGGGGGGGCGGCGCGCAACCAGATCAGCCTGGGCGCGTGCGTGTTCGACGCGCTCTCGGGCACGCTCAGCCGCGGCGATACCGTGCTGGAGCTGAAGAACCGCGAAATTCGCCTGCTCGAGGTTTTTGCCCGCCATCCGGGACAGATCCTGTCGAAAGCGCATCTGATGGATCGGTTGTTTTCCTATGACACCGCCGTTACCGAAAACGCGATCGAGGTCTATGTGGGCCGCTTGCGCCGCCGGATCGAGGCGGTGGGCCTGAGGATCGAAACGGTGCGCGGTCTGGGCTACCGGATCGAAACGGGGGCCGCGTGACGCCGACAGGTTCGATCGGGCGTCGTCTGACGCTGTTGCTGGCGGGGGTGGCTGCCCTTTTGTCGTTCCTGAGCTGGAGCCTTGTCACCGGGCTGGCGCGCGAAGCGGCCGAACGCACGCAAGACAATGTGCTTGTGGCATCGGCCACCACCATCGCCGAGACACTGCGCAGCGAACAGGGCGAGGTGCGGCTGGAACTGCCCTATTCCGCCTTTTCGATGCTGGACGCCATCGGTGAGGACCGGGTGTTTTATCGGGTCACGGCGGCGGGGGCGCTGTTGACCGGCTACGCCGATCTGCCCGACCCCGACAAGGCGCTCTTGCCCGGGCGGGTGCATTTCCAGACCGGCGATTATTCTGGCGAAGCAATCCGCATGGTCGCGGTGCAGCGCGTGGTTCTGGCGGGCGCACAGCCGGTGCCCGTCACGGTGACGGTCGCCCAGACCCGGCAAGGCGTCGATGAGATCGCGACCGAGATGTCGCGGCTGGCTGCGGCCTTGTCGGTGGGGTTTTTCGTCGTCGCCGTCGGTCTGTCGGCGATTGCCGCGCGCACATCGCTGCGCCCGCTCAACGAAATCGCGGCAGCCGTGTCGCGGCGCGGCCCCTCTGATCTGCGGCCGCTGCGGCGGGCGGCCCCGGCGGAGCTGGCCCCGCTGATGAGCGCGCTGAACCGGCTGATGGACCGGCTTGGGCAATCGATCCGCCGTTCCGAGGATTTCATCGCCGAGGCCGCCCACCGCGTGCGCACGCCGCTGGCCACCGTGCGCGCACAGGCCGAAATTGCATTGCATACCATCAGCGACGAGACCGAGCGCCAAAGGATGCGTGGCATTATCCGGGCGGTGGATGAAAGCTCTCGGTCGGCGGGGCAATTGCTGGACCACGCCACCGTCGCCTTTCGCGCCGATGATCTGGCGCGCGATCCGATCGATCTGGCCGACTTGGCCCGACAAACCGCCGCCACGCTCGAAGCGACGGCCGCTTTGCGCGATATCCGACTGCATCTTGATCTGGTTCCGGTGGCGGTTGCGGGCGATGCGGTGTTGCTCGACAGCGCGTTGCGCAATGTGCTGGACAACGCGATCAAGTATTCGCCCGAGGACACGACCGTCACCATCACCTTGACCACAGTGGGCAAGATGGGCCGCATCACCATCACCGATGAGGGGCCGGGCCTGGGCGATGGACCGACCGAGATGCTGACCGAACGGTTTCGCCGGGGCGCAAACACCGCCGGGATCGTCGGGTCGGGGCTGGGCCTGACCATCGCGCGCGACGTGGTCGTGGCCCATGGCGGGCATCTGGATCTGCAACATGGCGAACATGGGAGGGGCGCATGCGTATCCTTGGTCTTGCCCTTGGCCTGATCCTTGGGCTGGCTGGGCCGGTTCTGGCCTTTGAGGTCGAGGAACAGCGGTTCTACCCCGGCACGGGCACGCGGGTGCTGCGCATCATCTCGACCGCCGATCTGGCGGTGTTCACGCCCTATCTGCTGGCGTTTCAGCAACAGCGCCCCGACATCGGGATCGATTACACCGTCACCTCATCGGCCGATCTGGCCGCAGCGATCCGCGATGGCGCGCCCTTTGATCTGGCGTTGTCATCGGCGATGGATCTGCAATTCCAACTGGCCAATGACGGGTTCGCGCGCAGCTATCGCTCGCCCATCACCGCCGATCTGCCCGATTGGGCGCGCTGGCGCGACCTGATCTTTGCCTTCAGCGCCGAACGCGCGGTCGTGGTGGTCAATGCCGAACGCATCGCGGGGCTGCCGCTTCCGGCGACACGCCAGGAACTGATCGCGCTGTTGCGCGACCATCCGCAGCGCTTTCATGGCGCGGTCGGCACCTATGATGTGCGCGAGAGCGGGCTGGGATATCTCTTTGCCACCAAGGAAACCCGGTCAACCGACGTCTATTGGCGACTGGCCGAGGTGATGGGGCGGCTTGACCCACAGCTTTACTGCTGCTCGGGCCAGATGATCGATGATGTGGCGACGGGGCGTCTGGCGGTCGCCTACAACGTGCTTGGAAGCTATGCCGCCGAGCGGTTGGCGCGGGATTCCGGCGGGCGGGTGCAAATCCTGCGGATGGAGGATTTCGAGAATATCATGCTGCGCACCGCGATCATTCCGCGCATGGCCCAACAGGTAGAGGCAGCCGGCGCGCTGATCGATCTGTTGCTGGAAACCGGGCTAAGGACCACGGCTGACGACTGGCCCCTGCCCCCTCTGGGACAGTCGGGCGGCGTGGATGAGGCAGGGTTCAGCCCGATCCGGCTGGGCCCCGCGCTGATGGTCTATCTCGATCCGCTGAACCGGCGCGCCTTTCTGGCCGAATGGGAAAATGCCATGGAACAGCGCTAGGCGCGGGGCCAGACCATGGCGCCCGCCGGCACGCGTGAGCAACGCGTGCCGGGCATGCGGAACCTGTCAATGGGCGTAATCGGGGCTTTCCGTATCAAGCACCAAGCGCATGCCGCGCATGAAATCAGCCTCGGCCTGGGGGTCGCCCTCTTGCTGGCGGGCGGTGATCTCGGCCACCTCGGGCGAGAGCTCGCGCAAGGGCCGCCCGGTCGACAGCGCGATGATATAGGTCCGCACGGCGCGCTCGAAATAATACATCCGCATGAAGGTTTCCGCGACCGTCTCGCCGATCACCAGCACCCCGTGATTGCCCATCACCATGGTGCGGATCGAGGGATCCTGGAACATCTGCGCGCAGCGCGTGCCTTCTTGCTCAAGGGCCAGACCACCGTAGTGTTCATCGATCACGATGCGGTTGTGAAACATCGCCGAGCTTTGATCGATGGGCGGCAAACGGCTGTCGGCCAGGCTGGCCAGAACCGTGGCATAGGTCGAATGCACATGCATGGCACAGCGTGCATGCGGCACATGGCGGTGCAGGCTGGCATGCAGACCCCAGGCGGTCGGATCGGGGGCATCGTGGCCCTTGGCGGTGTCCGGGTCGTTGGCGTCGATCACCCACAGATCCGAGGCGCGGATGCGGCTGAAATGGCGGCGCGGATTGATCAGGAATTGCGTGCCATCGGCGTTGACCGCCATCGAGAAATGATTGGCAACCCCTTCGTTCATCCCTTCGCGCGCGGTCAGGCGAAAGGCGGCAGCCAGATCGGCACGGGTCTCAGAATGGTCCATGATCGCTCCCTTGGTTGGTGACCTGCATCAGGCTAACCGGGCCAAGACGCTGCGTCCATCCCGAAGCCATGCGGGCCAACCCCCCGGCCCATGGCAGCGGGACAGAAAAATTATCTCATTAATTCAGATATTTGATTGAATTCTTTCCGCAACCGAACCGACACCATCCGGTTGCGATCAATATAATGATCACCGTCAATGAATCATCCGCATCTTGAGTCAAAGTCATCTCACGACCTCCACCTGTGCCCGAAACGGGCTTTGGCCATTCGCCGGATGTGGGCTTTGCCCCGCAAGGGCGGAGCCTTGGCCGAGGCCCGGTCGCAGCACGCCCCTTTGGCCCGGATGGGCCAGATTGTCAGGAAACGAGGATGCCCATGACCCCGATCACAGCCACCACGACCCCCGCGCCCGTCCTTCGGCCGATGGCCTTTTGCAGCGATCCGGACCGGATCACGCTGGTCACGGGGGGGGCGGGTTTTCTGGGCTCGCATCTGTGCGCCCGCTTGCTCGACATGGGCCACCGGGTGATTGCTGTCGACAACCTGTCGACCGGGCGGCGCAGCAATGTGGCGCATCTGGAACAGACCGGGCGCTTCGAACTGATCGAACACGACATCATCGCGCCTGTGGAAATCGATGGCCAGATCGGGGCGATCTACAATCTGGCCTGCCCTGCCTCGCCGCCCAAGTACCAGCGTGATCCGGTGCATACCTTTCGCACCTCGATCGATGGGGCGCAAAACATGCTGGATCTGGCGCTCAAGCACGATGCGCGCATCTTGCAGGCCTCCACCTCCGAGGTCTACGGCGACCCCGAGCTTTCGCCCCAGCCCGAAAGCTATTGCGGCGCGGTCAACACCTATGGCCCCCGAGCGTGCTATGACGAGGGCAAGCGCGGCGCCGAGACGCTGTTTTACGAATATGCCCACCGCTTTGGCGCGGACACGCGCATCGCGCGCATCTTCAACACCTATGGCCCGCGTATGGATGCCGAAGACGGGCGCGTGGTGTCGAACTTCGTGGTTCAGGCGCTCTGCGGACAAGACATCACCATCTATGGCAGCGGGCGGCAGACACGGTCCTTTTGCTATGTCGATGATCTGATCGAAGGTCTGATCCGGTTGATGGCGGCCGACATCGGCTTTGGCGGGCCTGTCAATCTGGGCAATCCGCGCGAATTCACCGTGCTGGAACTGGCACAGCTGGTGCTGGACAAGACGCAATCGAGCTCGCAACTGCGCTACCTGCAGGCGCTGCCCGACGATCCGCGCCAGCGCCGCCCCGATATCACGCGGGCGCAGATGGTGCTGGGCTGGCAGCCGACCGTCAGCCTGAACGACGGGCTTGACCGGATGATCGCGCATTTCGCCGAGACCTTGGGCACCCCCAAGGAAGTGGTGCTGTCATGAGCGATCGGCCAGCCATTCTGGTGACAGGCGGCGCGGGGTTCATCGGCGCGCATGTGTGCAAGGCACTGGCGGCGGCGGGCTACAGGCCGGTGGTTTACGACAATCTGTCCACCGGGCATGCCGCGAATGTGCGCTGGGGGCCATCGGTCTTTGCCGATGTGCGTGACCGCGCAACGCTCAGCGACACCATCTTGCGCCATGACATCGCGGCGGTGCTGCACTTTGCGGCATCGGCCTATGTGGGCGAGTCGGTCAAAGACCCCCTGAAATACCACGACAACAACATCGGCGGCATGATCGGCCTGCTCGATGCGTGCCGCCAGACGGGGTTGCGACGGGTGGTCTTGTCGTCGAGTTGTGCCACCTATGGGCATGCGGGCCCCGGGCCGATCGTGGAAAGCACGCCGCAGGTGCCGATCAACCCCTATGGCTTTACCAAGCTGGCTTGCGAACGGATGCTGCTTGACCATGTGGCCGCCCATGGCATGCAGCCCGCGATCTTGCGCTACTTCAACGCGACGGGTGCCGATCCCGCCGGTGAGTTGGGCGAGGCCCACAGCCCCGAGACGCATCTGATCCCGCTGGCCTTGCTGGCGGCGTCGCGCCGGGGCCCGCCCCTGGCGGTGTTCGGCACCGATTACGATACGCCCGACGGAAGCTGCATTCGCGACTATATCCATGTCGATGATCTGGCGCGCGCGCATGTTCTGGCGCTTGGTCATCTGATGCAAGGGGGCGGGCCGCTGACGCTCAATCTGGGCAGCGGCCGCGGCGTGTCGGTTCTACAGGTTCTGGACGCCATCGCCCGTGTGACGCGGCGCGTCGTGCCCTTTCGCACCCAACCGCGCCGCGCAGGCGACCCCGCGACGCTGGTGGCCGACCCCAGACTGGCGGCGGCCAGGCTTGGCTTTGTGCCGCGGTTCCAGGACATCGACACGATCATCGCCCATGCGGCCCCCTGGTTCGGCCATGAGGTGCGCCATGCAGCGACGGCTTGATCCCGCCCTTCTGGCCTCGGTGCTGACCGGGGGCATGCGCGCACGCTATCTGGCGATCACCGCGCTCTGGGGCCTGAGTGTGGCGTGGTTCTGGCTGTGGTGGCTGGATCCCGGCCATGTGGCCAGCCCCTTGGGCTATGCCTTGTCAACGCTGGCCTTGGGCTGGATCTATGGGTTGCAGCTGTATTTTGTGGCGGTGTTTCTGGGCGCCAAGCGTTCGGCCGCGCCGGCCCCCCGGCCGGGCGCGTTCCGCGTGGCGATGGTGGTGACGAAAACCCCGTCCGAGCCACTTGCCGTGCTGATCCCCACGCTCAGCGCGATGTTGGCGCAAGACTATCCCCACGACACATGGCTGGCCGATGAAGACCCCGATGATCTGACGCGGGCATGGTGCGCGCGCCATGGCGTCAAGATCTCAAGCCGCAAGACCGATCCGCGATACCACAACCCGGCATGGCCCCGCCGCAGACGCTGCAAGGAGGGCAATCTGGCCTATTTCTACGATCATTGGGGCTATCGCGATTATGACATCGTGGCCCAGCTTGACGCCGATCATGTGCCCGGGCCGGGCTATCTGCGCGAAATGGTGCGCCCCTTTGCCGATCCGGCCGTGGGCTATGTCAGCGCGCCTTCGATCTGTTCGGCCAATGCCGATGCCAGTTGGGCCGCGCGGGCGCGGCTGCAATCAGAGGCGGCGTTTCATGGCGTGTTCCAGCTTGGCTATACGGGCAGCCTTGCACCGATGTGCATCGGGTCGCACTACGCGGTGCGCACGGCGGCGCTCAAGGCGGTGGGCGGGCTTGGCCCGGAACTGGCCGAGGATCATTCGACCTCGATGATCCTGAACGCGGGCGGCTGGCGCGGGGTGCATGCGATGGACGCCATCGCCATCGGCGACGGGCCGCGCACACTGGCCGACATGGTCACACAGGAATTCCAGTGGTCGCGCAGTCTGGTGGCGCTGCTCTTGACGCATACGCCGCGCTATCTGCGGGCCTTGCCCTGGCGGCTGCGGTTCCAGTTTCTGTTTTGTCAGGCGCTCTATCCGATGCTCGCGCTCAGTGCGGCGCTGATCTATGCCCTGCCGATTGCCGCGCTGTGGTTCGATCAGCCCTATGCCCATGTCACCTATGCCGGGTTTCTGGGCCACAGCCTGCCCACGGTGGCGGCGATCACGCTCTTTGCATGGCAGATCCGGCGCGATGGGCTGTTCCGGCCGCAAGATGCACGCGTGATCAGTTGGGAAAAGGCGCTGTTCTTGCTGGTGCAATGGCCCTGGGTCGCGTGGGGCTGCATCATGGCGCTGCGTGACCGGGTGACGGGGCGCTTTGTGGATTTCCGCATCACGCCCAAGGGCGCCGACAGCGCCGCCCCTTTGCCCTATCGGATCCTTGCGGTCTATGGCGTATTGCTGATCGGCGCGGTGGCGCCTGTGCTGATCCTTGACCGGGTCGAGGATGCGGCGGGCTTTTACCTGTTATCGGCCCTGAACGGGTTATTCTATGCGGCCATACTCTGGGTCGCGGTCTTGGGCCATATCCGCGAAACCGGGCTGGCGCGGGGGCCGCATCGCTGGTGGCGCGAGATGCGCCCGCATCTGGGCACCGCCGGGCTGGGGGCCGTGCTTGTGGTCTCGGCCATATCGCTGCGCGCGGCCGAAGGCGTGCATGCGCTGACGTATGGCACGGGCCTGACCGCGCTGACACGCACCGAATTCATCGTCTCGGGTGCCGCCAGCGGGGCCGAGGTTGGCGCCGCACGCATCCGGTTCAACACCCCATCTCTGACCTGGCCCCGCGCGGCCACCCCCGAAAAGGAGACCCCCGATGCTACCCCCTAGCAGCATGCCGTTCTTCCTTCAGCGCCGGACGATGGTGCTTGGCACGATAGCCGCAGGTGCGGCAAGTGCCTTGTCCTTGCGGCCCTCGCCCGGCTCCGTGCCGCCCGGCACGATCCCCTTTGGCGCCTATGACCCCGGTGGCGATTTCGCCGACGAAACCGATTTCGTGATCGAACACCTGTTCTTGCCCTGGGAAGATGTGGCGATCAGTTCGCTCTTTGACGCCGACCGCTACGCCCGCGACCGCAACCGCGCGCTTTTGGTCACGCTTGAGCCATGGACATGGTCGCGCAGCGAGCGCAACACACCCGCAGCGCTGCGTCGTGGCATCCGCGATGGCGCCTATGACGCCACGATGCGATCCATCTGCAATGTGCTGGCCGCCTTGGAAAGCCCGCTGACATTGCGCTGGGGCCACGAGATGGATGACGACAACGGCCAGTTCATCTGGGCTGGCTGGCAGCCAGATGACTACATCGCCGCCTATCGGCGCATAACCGATATCGCCCGTGAAACGGTGCCCGGCATCAATCTGATGTGGTCACCCTTGGGCGATGCGGGGATGGAGGCCTATTATCCCGGCGATGATCATGTCGATCTGACCGGGCTGACGGTCTTTGGATTGCAAGCATGGGACCGGGCCAAATACGGCCGCGACCGCAGCTTTGGGGAAATCCTTGGGCCCCGCTACGACCGCGCCGCGACCTTTGGCAAACCGGTGGTGGTGGCAGAGCTGGGCTATAGCGGCGATGCCGCCTATCTGGCCGCGTGGGACCGCGATGTGCGCAGCCTGGCCACCAGCTTTCCCACCCTGGTGGGCGTGGTCTATTTCAACTACCCCGAGGTCTATGACTGGCCCGAGGATTTCGGCCGCCCCGATTGGCGGGTCAATGAGCGGTTGATCGCGATGTCGAGCTGATCGCAACACACGATCGGCAGGGTTTCGCTGATCGAACTTTGCCGGGCAAGATTTTGACCCCGCGCGGATTTCACAAGGATCCGCGCGGGCTGTTCCCGTTGCGCCTGTCGCTGTGGGTTGGGTGGGTTTGACGGCCCTGTGTCCGCGTGCCAGCTAAGGTGCGCGGCGCAGCCATGCAGCGGGCCACGGCCCCTGCCCCGGTCGGTGCTGCACAGCGCGGGCAAGGGGGCTCATTGACATGACATTTTTCACACGATCCGCCATGGCGGCACTTTGCCTTGCGGTGATGGCGTTGCAATCGGCGGCGCTTGCCCACAGCCCCCGCCCGCCAGAGGCCGGCGCGACACAGGCCCCGCCCCCGCGCCAAGGCGGCGGTCGCCCGGTGCAGTTCGACTGGCTGGCCAATCGCCCCGATCCGGCCGCGCGCGCCCCGCGCCCCTCGGCAAGACAGATGCGCGCACCGGGTCACGGCACGTATATCTGTTCGGCGGCGGGCTTTGGCGCCATGTCGCGTTGCACCGAACGCTAAGCCCACAGGGTGCGTTGACTTGCGCCTTGGCGCGGTGCAATCTGCGATCTCAGATCAAGGATGGCGGCGTCAAAGGGCGGATATGCAGCAGTTTCTGGCGGCCATCAACGGTGCAGAGCCATCGCCGCTTCAGCGCGACAGCCTGCAACAGCAGATTTACGACCGCTTGCATGCCGGGCTGATCGCAGGCGCCTTTCGCCCCGGTGAGGCGATCTCCAGCCGCGGGCTTGCCCAGCAACTGTCCGTCAGCGCGATGCCCGTGCGCGAGGCCTTGACGCGGCTGACCGCCGAAGGGGCGCTGGAACTGACCGCCAGCCGCACGCTGCGGGTGCGGGTGCTTTCGCGCGAAGATTTCGATGAGGTGACGGCCATTCGTACCCGGCTGGAAGGCATGGCCGCCCAACGCGCGGGGGAACAGTTTGATGGCGCCGACATCGCCCGCATCCGCGCGCTGCATGCCGATCTGGCGCAGGCCGCCGATCACGGCGATGCCGACCGCTATCTGGCCGCCAATGCAAGCTTTCACGCCGGCATCTATGCCGCCGCGCGCTGGCCGCTCTTGCTGGGCATGATCCAGCGGCTCTGGCTGATCGTGGGCCCGTCGATCCGCGCCAGCGTGCCCGATCAGGGGCATGTCAGCCGCTCGATGGGGCATCATGACGCCATGGTGGCGGCCATGGCGCTGCGCGATGCCACGGCGCTGCGGGCGGCCATTCTTGACGACATCACCACCGCCGCCCGCGACATCCGCGCCACCCTGGTCGGCGCGGGAACGGCCGCCGCAACCCACCGCCAAAAGGAAGAGACCGCGAAATGAACATCCTTCGCTCCCTGACGCCGCCGCCGGGTCTGCGGGTTGTGATCACCGCAGGCGCGGCCGGGATCGGTCAGGCCATCGCGCGCGGCTTTCTGGAGGCGGGCGGGGCGGTCCATGTCTCGGATATCGATGCCGGGGCGGTGGCGCAGGCGACGCAGAATGGATGCATCGGCACGGTCTGTGATGCCGCCGACCCGGACCAGTCGCGCGCACTATTTGAGCAAGCCCGCGCGGCGATGGGCGGGCTTGATGTGGTGATCGCCAATGCCGGCATCGCCGGGCCGACCGTCGGCATCGCCGATGTCGATGAGGCCGCGTGGGACCGCACGCTCGAGGTGAACCTGCGCGGCGCCTATCTGGCGGCGCGGTTTGGCGCCCCCGATCTGATCGCCAGCCGCGGCAGCTTCATCGCCATCTCGTCGGTCGCAGGGCGAATGGGCTTTGCGCTGCGCACGCCCTATGCGGCGTCGAAATGGGGCGTTGTGGGGCTGGTCAAAAGCCTTGCGGTGGAACTGGGCCCGCAAGGGGTGCGGGCAAATGCGATCCTGCCCGGCATTGTGCGCGGCCCGCGCATCGAACGCGTCATCGCCGCACGCGCCCAGCACCTTGGCCAAAGCCATGCGGAAACCGAAAAGCAGACCCTTGAAAAGGTCTCGCTCCGCCGCATGGTCGCGCCCGAGGACATCGCGGCGATGTGCCTGTTTCTGGCAGCACCCGCTGGGGCCAACATCACCGGCCAAAGCTTGAGCGTATGCGCCGGCGTGGAGGGGTTGTGATGCGCCCCGACCCCATCGCGGTGATCGGCGCGGGGCTGATCGGTTCGGCCTGGGCCTTTGGCTTTGCGCGCGCGGGCCACCCGGTCACGCTCTGGGATCAATGGCCAGAGGCCGCGCAGGCGGCACACGCCCGCGTGACCGAAATTGCCACCGACATGCAGGCCGCTGGGCTGCTGGACGGGCAAACGCCCGCGCAGGTGGCGGCGCGTGTGACGCTGGCCCCCGATCTTGAAACATGCGTGAAGAACGCCCTTCATGTCCAAGAAAACGTTTCTGAAAATGTCGATGTCAAGCGCGCGGTCTTTGCCGCCCTTGATGCCGCGGCGCTTCCCGATGCGGTCCTGGCAAGCTCTACCTCGGCGCTTCTGCCCTCCAGCTTCACCGAAACGCTCAAGGGCCGCGCGCGCTGTCTGGTGGCCCACCCGATCAACCCCCCCAGCCTGATCCCTGCGGTGGAAATCGTGCCCGCCCCATGGACGGGTGCCACCGCAATGGACCGCTGCGCCGCCACCATGGCGGGGATCGGCCAAAAGCCCATCCGCATGGCGCGCGAGATCGACGGCTTCATCATGAACCGGCTGCAAGGCGCGCTGTTGCAAGAGGCGATGCGCCTTGTGGCCGATGGCATCGCAACGCCTGAGGATATCGACACCGGCATCCGCGACGGGCTTGCGCCGCGCTGGTCGCTGTGCGGCCCGTTCGAGGCGATCGATCTGAACGCGCCCGGCGGCGTGCGCGATTATGTGGCCCGCTACGGGCCGATGTATCGCATCATCGGCGCGCGTCAGACGACGCTCCCCGATTGGGAGGGCGCAACGCTCGACCGGATCGAGGCCGCGCGCCGTGCCGCGCTGCCGCTTGCCGATCTGCCCAAGGCACAGACCCGCCGCGACCGGCGCCTGATGGCCTTGATGGCGCATTTTCGCCGCGAAACACCCCAAAGCTGACCCCAGAGCCGACCCAAGGAAAGGGACCGCCCCCATGGCCGCCAAAACCCGCAAAGTGATCATCTCCTGCGCCGTGACGGGCGCGATCCACACGCCGTCAATGTCGCCGCATCTGCCGGTGACGCCACAGGAAATCATCGCCGACGGGCTGAAGGCCGCCGAAGCCGGGGCCACGATCCTGCATCTGCATGCGCGCGACCCCGAAACGGGCCGCCCGACGCAAGACCCCGACGCATTCCGGGCCTTCTTGCCGCAACTCAAACAGGCCACGGGCGCGGTTCTGAACCTGACCACGGGGGGCTCGCCGCATATGAGCGTGGCCGAACGCATGCGCCCGGCCGCAGACCTCAAGCCCGAGGTGGCATCGCTCAACATGGGGTCGATGAATTTCGGGCTCTACCCGATGCTCGACCGCTTCAAGGAATTCCGCCATGATTGGGAACGGGCGCATCTGGAAAACAGCCGCGATCTGGTGTTCAAGAACACCTTTGCCGATATCGAGCATATCTTGCGCATCGGCAACGCCAACCACACGCGCTTCGAATTCGAGTGCTATGATACCAGCCATCTCTACAATCTTGCCCATTTTGTCGATCGCGGTCTGGTCAGGGCGCCCTTTCTGGTACAGACGGTCTTTGGCCTTTTGGGCGGGATCGGCGCCCACCCCGAGGATGTGGCGCATATGAAGCGCACCGCCGACCGGCTGTTTGGCGATGCCTATGTCTGGTCGGTGCTGGGGGCGGGGCGCAACCAGATGCCGGTCGCAGCCCTTGCCGCCGCCCAAGGGGGCAATGTGCGTGTGGGGCTGGAGGATTCGCTCTGGATCGCGCCGGGGCGGCTGGCCGAAAGCAATGCCGATCAGGTGCGCAAGGTGCGCGAGATCCTGACCGGCCTCAGCCTCGAGGTGGCCAGCCCGGATGAGGCGCGCCAGATGCTCGATCTGAAAGGGGCGGATGGTGTCGCCTTCTGATCGGGGTCCGGTGATGGTCACGGGCGGCAGGCGGGGCATGGGGGCCGCAACGCTGTGCCGCGACGTGCAATCGCGCCGGGTCGGAAGGGCCGATGAAATCGCCCAAGCCGTGGTCTGGCTGTTGTCGGATACGGCCAGCCATGTCACCGGCACCATCGTCGAGATCTCGGGCGGGCGCTGACGGGCGCCCCGTTGCTAGCCAATGACCGGACGGATGCTGCGCGGGGCCAGCACAACGCCATCGGGCAAGCACGCGCTGAGCACGACGCCCTGAACCTCAAGGCTGTAGCTGTCAAGCGTGATGCCCCGGCGGCGATATTTGGCGCGCTTGACATACCATTCTTGCAAAAGCGGCTTGATCAGCGCGGGCAACAGCGGCGAAGTCTCGGGGCGGAACTGTCCGGTCGCGATACCTTGCGCGATCACATCGGTAAAGAAACGCTCGGTCAGCATTTCGCTGTCCACGGCCATGCGGCGTTCGGCGGGGGGGAAATTCTTGGCCTCCATGAAGGCAAAGGTGAACCATGGCAACAGCGCCTCGGTCAGGCGCAGATGGGTATCGATCAGCCATGTCAGATGCGCAACCGCATCTTGCGTCACTGCCTCGGGCGGGGACGACAGAACGCGCTGCACAAGATCGGCCACCTCGGCCAGGATCATTTTCAAGAGCGTCGTCTTGCTGTCGAAATAGGCATAAAGCCCCCCCGCCGACAGCCCCGAGGCTTGCGACAGATCGCGCAGCGACATCGCCTGAAACCCGCCGCGGTTCGACAGATCAAGGGCCGCCTCCAGGATGCGGGCAAGCCGCGGCACGGCCACGGCGGGCTTGCGCACGCTGATCGTGTCGTGATGGCGCGCCAGAATGGAGCGGCACAATTCCTCGATCGTGGGCATCGCCACAATGGCGCCCGGCACAGGGTCAGGGGTTGGGCTGGCTTTGATCATCGATACACCTTGGTCCAGGCAGGAATCTGTTGCCAAATTCGGGGTCGGTGTCTACCAGTATCTATCGAACGATCGCTCGAAAAGGAAGGGAGGCCTTGACGACCGTGTCGCAGATTGCCGCCAATCCATGGCCCGGGCTGACCGGGAAAACCGCACTTGTGACGGGCGCGTCGTCTGGGCTGGGCGCGCATTTCGCGCGGCTTCTGGCGCGGGAGGGGGTCATGGTCACGCTCGCCGCGCGGCGGATGGATCCGATGGTGGCGCTCACCGCCGAGATCACCGCTGCGGGCGGCACGGCCGAGGCGCTGGGGCTCGACGTGGGCGATACCGACGCGGTCGAACGGGTTCTTTCCGGGCGCCGATTCGACATCCTGGTCAACAACGCCGGCATCGGCGATGCCGGTTCGGCGCTTGAACAGACCACAGCCCAGATCGACGCCATGCTCGACGTCAACCTAAAGGGCGCCTTCCACGTGGCCCGGGCGGTGGCGGCGGGGATGCGCGACGCGGGCGGGGGCGCGATCGTGAACATCGCCTCGATCCTCGCCCATCGGGTGACGGCACGCACCGCAGCCTATGCTGCATCCAAGGCCGGGCTTCTGCATCTGACCCGCGCGCTGGCGCTGGAATGGGCGCGCCACGGCATCCGGGTCAACGCGCTCTGCCCGGGCTACATCGAAACCCCGATCAACGCCGATTTCTTCGCGACCGAGGCCGGGGCGACGCTGATCCGGCGCATCCCGCAGCGGCGGCTGGGCCGACCCGAAGATCTTGATGGGGCGCTCCTGCTGCTCGTCTCGGATGCGGGCCGCTACATCACGGGTGCCGATATCGTGGTCGATGGCGGCCATCTGGTCACCTCACTCTGAGCGGCTGAACGCAGGGAACCCCCATGGATTTCACCCTTTCCCCCCGCATCGAGGATTTTCGCGCCCGGATCGCGCGCTTCGTCGATGAGGCGGTGATGCCCGTTGAGGCCGATCGCACGCAGTGGGACGCGCATGGCAACATCGCCCATGCGCCGCTGCACGATCTGCGCGCGCGCGCCCGCGCGGACGGGTTGTGGTGCCTGCAACTCAGGCCCGAAACCGGCGGTCAGGGCCTGGGCAAGATCGGCATGGCCGTATGCTACGAGGAAATGAACCGCTCGATCTTCGGGCCGGTGGTGTTCAATTCCGCCGCCCCCGATGATGGCAACATGATGGTGCTGGAACAGGCCGCCACGCCCGCACAAAAGGCGCGCTGGCTGGCGCCCATCGTGGCGGGCGACGTGCGGTCGGCATTCGCGATGACCGAACCCCATCCGGGCGGCGGATCAGACCCCGGCATGATGCGGACCACGGCGACCAGACGCGGCGACAGCTATGTGATCCGGGGGCGCAAATGGTTCATCACCGGGGCGGCAGAGGCGCAGCATTTCATCTTGCTCGCCCGCACCTCGGACGATCCGCGCCGGGGGCTGACGGCCTTTTTGTTCGACCGCGACGAACCGGGCTGGCACATCGACCGCCGCATCCCGATCATGGGCCCCGAGGAACATGGCGGGCATTGCGAACTGGTGTTCGAGGATCTGGTGCTGCCCGCCGACCGGATCCTTCTGGGCGAAGGCCTGGGGCTGAAGCTGACGCAGATGCGGCTGGGGCCTGCGCGGCTGACCCATTGCATGCGCTGGCTGGGTCTGGCCAAGCGCTGCACGGAAATCGCGCGCGATTATGCCGACAGCCGCCATGGGTTCGGCGTGCGCCTGTCGGATCGCGAAAGCATCCAGATCAAGCTGGGCGATCTGGCCATGGGCATCGAGATCGGCCGCCTGTTGGTGATGAAGGCCGCATGGGAGCTGGAGCGCGGCGGATTTGCCAGGAAAGAGGTGTCGATGGCCAAGATCCATGTCGCCAATCTGTTGCACAAGGCTGCCGATGTGGCGATCCAGATCAACGGGGCGCGCGGCTACAGCTGCGACACGGTGCTGGAATGGATTTACCGCTACGCCCGTCAGGCGCGGCTCGTCGATGGCGCCGATGAGGTGCACCAGATGGTGTTGAACCGCCATCTGGCCGACGAGGGGCGCGATTTCTGGCGCTGGGACAGCGCGTCTGGCTGAAATCAGGGCAAGGGGGGACGACACGCCATGTTCAGCGATCCGCATCTGGCCCCGCGCGCGGCGAATTTCCGGCCGCTGACGCCGCTTGACCTGTTGGCGCGCACGCTCGAATGCCATGGCGCACGCCCGGCCGTGGCATGGCGCGACCATGTCTGGAGCTATGCGGAGTTCGGCGATCTGGTGGCGCGCATGGCCGGCGCGCTGGCCGCACAGGGCGTGGGGCCGGGCGATGTCGTGTCGGTGGCGCTTGGCAACCGCCCCGAGATGCTGGCCGCCCATTTCGCCGTGCCCGCGTTGGGGGCGGTTCTCAACACGCTCAACATCCGCCTGTCCAGCGCGGAATTGGGCTATATCCTTGATCATGCGGGCAGCAAGATCCTGGTGGCCGAGGCCGCCTATCTGCCCGATGCGGCCGATGCGCCTTTGCCCCGGCTGGTCTTGTGCAGCGCGCCCGGCGCGGGCGACGGCATCGACTGGTTTTCCGGACCTCTGCCCGATCTTGACCTGACGGGCGCCATCATGGACGAGGCGCAGCCCATCGCGCTCAACTACACCTCGGGGACGACGGGAAAACCCAAGGGCGTCGTCTATACCCATCGCGGCGCATACCTGAACGCGGTGGGCAATGTGCTGGCGCTGGGGCTGACCTGCGACAGCCGCTATTTGTGGACGCTGCCCCTGTTTCATTGCAACGGCTGGTGTCAGGGCTGGGCGGTGACGGCGGCGGGGGGCTTGCATGTCTGCCTCGACCGGGTCGATCCGGGGCTGATCCTGTCGGAAATCGACCGCCATGCCGTCACCCACATGAGCTGTGCGCCGGTGGTGCTTTACATGCTGCTTGACCATGCCACACAGGCCCCGCCCGTGCGGGTGCGGGTGACGACTGGCGGCGCGGCGCCGACGCCTGCGCTTTTGGCGGGGCTGTCGAAACTCGGCTTTGATCTGACGCATATGTATGGGCTGACCGAAAGCTATGGGCCCGCCACGTTGAACGACCCCGGCGATCCGGCCGCCGACCCGGACACGCGCGCGGCGTTGATGGCCCGCCAGGGCCGGCGTCACCCCACCGCCGGGCGCGCGCGCGTGCTGGATGAACACGGCCATGACGTGCCCGCCGATGGCACAACCATGGGCGAGATCGTGCTGGCCGGGAACACCCTGATGGCCGGTTATTTCCGCAACGCCGAAGCCACCGAGGCGGCGTTTCGCGGCGGGATGTTCTGGTCGGGCGATCTGGCGGTGGTTCATCCCGACGGACAGATCCAGATCCGCGACCGCGCCAAGGATATCATCATCACCGGCGGCGAAAATGTCTCGAGCCTCGAGGTGGAAACGGTGCTTTACCGCCACCCCGATGTGCTGCTGGCCGCCGTGGTGGCCGCACCCGATCCGAAATGGGGCGAAACGCCTTGGGCCTTTGTCGAATTGCGCCAGGGTGCCAGCACCAGCGCCGCCGCGCTGGAGGCGTTCTGCAAGGACAATCTCGCGGGCTACAAGCGCCCGCGGCGCTTTGTGTTCGGCCCCCTGCCCCGCACGGCCACCGGCAAGATCCAGAAGTTCGTGCTGCGCGCGCACGCGGCCGACACCATCGCCGCCGAGACGGTCGCATGAGCGGCGCGGGCATCGATCGCGTGGCTTTGGCCGAATGGCTGGCCCAGCGCCTGCCGGGATCGGGTCTGCCCGCGCTGACCCCCATCGGCGGCGGGCAATCCAACCCGACATGGTTCGTCGATTGGGGCACCGCCCGGCTTGTGCTGCGCAAAAAGCCCCAAGGCCCGATCCTGCCCGGGGCGCATGCGGTCGAGCGCGAATTTCGCGTGCTGCGCGCGCTGTGGAACAGCGATGTGCCGGTTCCCCGCGCGCTGTGGCTTGAGGAAGACACACACATCCTAGGCACGCCCTTTTACGTGATGGAGCGGCTGGACGGGCGGGTGTTCAACGACACCAGCCTGCCCGGCTTGTCGCCGGCTGAACGGCGCGCGATGTATCTGGACATGGCGCGCGTTCTGGCGCGGCTGCATGCGGTGCGCCCCGATGCGGTGGGGCTGGCCGATTTCGGCAAGCCCGGCAATTACTTTGCCCGCCAGATCAGCCGCTGGAGCGCGCAATACGCCGGGTCGACCGGGCCGCGCATCGCGGCGCTGGATTTTCTGGTGGACTGGCTGCCCGGCCATATGCCGCCAGATGACGGCGCGGTCGCAATCGCGCATGGCGATTTCCGGCTGGGCAACATGATGTGGCATCCGACCGAGCCCCGCATCATCGGGGTGCTGGATTGGGAATTGTCCACGCTCGGCCATCCGCTGGCCGATCTGGGCTTTTGTGCCATCCCGTGGCACAGCGCCCCCGATGAATATGGCGGGCTTATGGGCAGCGATTGGCAGGCCGCCGGCATTCCCGCACGCGATGGCTTTGTGGCCGAATATCTGGCCCATGCGCGCCCCACCGGCCCGCTTTTGCCGTTTCACATCGCGTTTGCGCTGTTTCGTTTTGCGGTGATCTTTGTGGGCATCGCGGACCGCGCGCGGGCCGGATCGGCCGCATCGCGCGAAGCGGCCGATCTTGGCCCACTGGCCGAACGCTTTGCACGCCGCGCACGCGAGGTGATCGCGGCCATCGAACCATCACAGGGGGCAAGCCATGGTGCTGTTTAAGGCAATCGATGCACTCAACATCGCGATTGGCAAGACAATCAGCCTGTTGATCTGGGCGGGGATCGTGGTGCTGTGCTACGAGGTGGTGGCGCGCTACATCTTTGGCCAGCCGACGCTTTGGGCACATGGCTACACGCAGCGCATCTTTGGCTCCTATTTCGTGCTGGTGGGCGCCTATACGCTGATCCGCAACGATCATGTGCGGGTCGATCTGTTGCTCAACACGGGCTCTGCGCGGCGGCGGGCGCTGCTCGATCTGCTCAATTTCAGCTTCCTGATCATCTGGGGCGCGGTCCTGTCCTGGGAGGCGTTCTGGTTTTTCGAAGACAGCTGGCGCTTTGGCGAGGTCGATGAAAGCGCGCTGCGCCACCCGATGTGGCCGGTCAAGCTGGCCATGTTCGCGGGTGTCGCGCTGATCACGTTGCAAGGCGTGGTGGAAGCAGTGCGCGCGATGATCCGTATCGTCAATCCGGACGCCGATCTTGGCCGTGCCGCAACCGCGGGGAGTGCCGCACAATGACCCCCGAACTTCTGACGCTGGGCATGTTCGGCATGCTGCTGGTCGCGATCTTGCTCGGCGTGTCGCTGTCTTTTGCCTTGGGCGGCACGGCGGTGGTGTTCGGGCTGTTGATGTTTGGTCCCAACGGCATGTTCACCATCGTGTCGACCATGTTCGGATCGATGTGGTCGATCTTGTTGTCGGCCATTCCGCTGTTCGTGTTCATCGGCGTGGCGCTGGCGCGATCGAGGATCGCCGAGGATCTCTATCACGCCTTCTACCTGTGGTCGGGGCGGATGCCGGGGGGATTGCTGATCGGCACCTCGGGCTTTGCCGCGACGCTGTCGGCGATGACGGGAAGCTGCGCGGCCTCGACCGTGACGACGGGGCTTGTGGGCATGCCCGCCATGGCGCAGCGCGGCTATGACAGGCGCTTTGTGCTGGGCACCATCGGGGCATCGGGCACCTTGGGGATCTTGATCCCGCCCTCGATCACGCTGATCTTGATCGGCATGCAGACCGGGCAATCGGTGGGCCGGCTGTTCATGGGCGGGCTGGTGGCGGGGCTGTTCCTGCTGGCCATGTTCATGGCCTATGTGGCGATCAAGAGCTGGCGCAATCCCGCCCTTGCGCCGCCATCCGACACCACCGCACCCCTGGCGGAGCGCATCGGGTCGCTGCGCGCGGTGATCTTGCCCTTGATGGTGATCTTGTCGGTTCTGGTGTCGATCTTTGCGGGCATCGCGACCCCCACCGAAGCGGCCGCCGTGGGCGCGCTGGCGGTGGTTCTGTCGGTGGCGATCCGGGGCGAGTTGACGCTCGATTACATGCGCAAGATCAGCCATGACACCGCGTCGATGACCGGCATGGTGATCTGGATCGTGTTTGGCGCCTCGGCCTTTGTGGCGGTTTATGGCGGCGGCGGCGGCACGCGCTTCATGACCAGCTTTCTGCTGGGCATCGAGATCGAGCCCTGGATGATGATCTTGCTGATGCAGTTGATCACGCTGATCCTGGGCATGTTTCTGGATCCCATCGGGATCATCTTGCTGGTGCTGCCGATCTTTTTCCCGATCGTCACCGCATTGGGCTATGATCCGATCTGGTTTTGCATCCTGTTCCAGCTGAACCTGTGCATCGGCTACATCTCGCCGCCCTTTGGCTATAATCTGTTCTATCTCAAGACGTTGAGCCCGCAGACGCCGATCCTTGAGATCTACAAGGCGATTTTCCCGTTCTTTTTTCTGATGCTGGCCACGGGGGCCGCGATTTTCCTGTTCCCCGAAATCGTGACCAGCTTCACCGCCATCCCCGCGCGTTGAGGCGCCGGGGCGACTGCCCACCAGAGGAGGAGAAGACCATGACAGACAAGACCCAACCGCTTTCACGCCGCGGCTTTTTCGCCGCGTCGGCAGGCGCTGCTGCTGGCGTCACGCTGGCTGCACCGCCGGTGATTGCACAATCCAAGACCGTCTGGCGCATGCAGACCCATTGGCCGACCGGCAACTGGTATTACGAAGATGTCTTCGTGAAGTTCTGCAACCGCATCACCGAGGCCACCGGCGGCGAGCTGACCGTGGAACCCCACGCCCCCGAAAGCCTTGTGCCGACCGGCGAAGTGCTGAACGCCGTGCGCCGTGGCTTGCTGGAAAGCGCCTTCATCTATCCGGCCTACTGGATCGGGCGCGTGCCCGCCGCAGGTCACCTGAACGGCCATATCGGCGTCTGGGACCGCCACGAGGAAATGGACATCTTCTACTATGAAATGGGCGCGCTGGATGTGATCCGCGAAGCCTATGCCGAGCAAGGTGTCCATCAGGTGGGCCCGGTGTCCTATTCGGGTCTGACGCTGTGGGGCAACCGCCCGCTGCGCACCACCGCCGATTTCGCGGGCTGGCCGGTGCGTTCGACGGGGGCGGCGGGCCTTGTGCTGGCCAAGATGGGCGCATCGCCCGTGTCGATCCCGGGCGGCGAGCTGTATCAGGCGCTGCAGTCGGGCGTGGTCGAAGGCGCGCATTGGGGATCGACCTCGACCGCATGGGGCATGAATTTCCAGGAAGTGTGCAAATACATCATGGAGCCCGATCTGCTTGGCCATCTGAACGGCGAAGTCATGGTGGGTCTGGATGCCTGGAACGCGGTCGGCGACGACCATCGCGCCGTCGTCACCGAAATCGTGCGCGCCACCTCGGCCGAGGCGGCGGCGCATTTCCTCTATCGCGATATCACCTTCAAGCAGAAATTCGTTGCCGAAATGGGCGGTGAACTGGTGCGCATCGATGATGAGGCGCTGGCAGCATTGCGCACCGCCTCGCTGGCGGTCGTGGATGACTTCTCGGTGCAAGACCCGACCTATTGCGGTCGTCTGGGTGAAATGCTGCACGAATTCCTGCGCATGACAGGACGTGCCTGATCGCCTAGTGTCAAGATCTGCGGGGGCCGGTGCGCCGGCCCCCGCGTGTTGTGCGACCTGACAGATGAGGACATCATGCCCCTTCCCGCCACCATGACCGTGGTTGAAATCTCGCAATTCGGCGGGCCAGAGGTCTTGCTGCCTGCGACAGCGCCCGTGCCGCAACCCGGCGAGGGCCAGATCCTGATCCAGATCGCCTATGCCGGGGTGAACCGCCCCGACGCCTTGCAGCGCGCCGGAAACTATGCGCCCCCCAAGGATGCCTCGCCCCTTCCGGGGCTCGAGGCTTCGGGCCATGTGGCGGCCATCGGCCCCGGCGTGACGCGCTGGGCGGTGGGCGATGCGGTCTGTGCGCTCTTGCCGGGTGGCGGCTATGCCGAATATGCCGTAACCGCCGCCGATCACGCCCTGCCCGTGCCGCGCGGCATGTCGCTGGAGGCCGCGGCGGGGCTCTGCGAGACGTTTTTCACCGTCTGGACCAATGTGTTCTTGCGCGGCCGCCTGACGGCGGGCGAGAAATTCCTTGTGCATGGCGGATCCTCGGGTATCGGCACGACGGCGATTCAACTGGCGCGCCTGCGCGGTGCGCGGGTCTTTGCCACCGCAGGCTCGGATGAGAAATGCGCGGCCTGCGTGGCTTTGGGTGCCGAACAGGCGATCAATTACCGCACCACCGATTATGTGGCCGCCCTGCGCGCCGAAAAGGGCGCCGATGTGATCCTCGACATGGTGGGGGGCGACTATATCGCGCGCAATCTCGATGCGCTGGCGATGGATGGGCGGCTGGTGCAGATCGCTTATCTGCAAGGCTCCAAGGTCTCGCTTGACATGATGCAGGTGATGACGCGGCGGCTGACGATCACGGGATCGACACTGCGCCCGCAATCGCACGCGGCCAAGGCCGCCATCGCCCGCGATCTTCTGGCCGAGGTCTGGCCGCATCTGGACAGCGGCGCGATTGCCCCGGTGATGGACAGCGTCTTTCCCTTGGCCGAAGCGGCCCGGGCGCATGCGCGGATGGAAAGTTCGGCCAATATCGGCAAGATCATCCTCAAGGTGATCTGAGCATGGGCGATTGGCGCGATCACGACCTGTCGCGGCGTCACCGGATCGCCTCGACCGGCACGCCGGGTCTGATGTTGACCTTGCGTCAGCGCGGCGCGGCGGGGCCACCGGTGCTGTTCGTGCATGGCGCGACCTTTTCGGGGCGGCTCTTCGACATCCCTCATCCCGGTCTGAACTGGCTGCAGGTGGCCGCCGATGCGGGCTTTGCCGCCTATGCCATCGACATCCGGGGCTATGGGCTGTCAAAACCCGATGCCTTTCCCGAAGGCCGGGCCTATGCCCAGGGCCACGAGGCCATCGCCGATATCGGCGATGCCGTCGACTGGATCGCGGCGCGCCATGGCGGAGCAAGGGTGGCGCTGGTGGGCTGGTCATGGGGCACGCTGACCACATCGCGCTATGCGCTGGGGGCGGGCGCGGGCAAGATCCGCGCGCTGGCGCTTTACGCGCCCATCTATGCCGAGGTGAACGCGGAATGGGTCGCCGTCATGGCCGACCCCGCCGACAAGACCCGCCACCGCGATTTCGCCCCCTATCGCCATGTCACGCTCGACGACACCCGCGCGCGCTGGGATGCGCAACTGCCGCAAGGGGCCGATTGGCGCGATGAGGCCGTGTTGCAGGCGATGGTTGCCGCCTCGATCGACGATGATGGCGGGGCATCCGATCATTTCCGCGTGCCCAACGGCACATTTCTCGATCTGTGGGAATGCTTCAATGGCCGGCCCATCCATGACCCGGGCGCCATCACCTGCCCCACGCTCCTGATCCGGGGCGCACAGGATCCGACCTCGACCCGCACCGACACGCTGGCGCTGTTCGACCGCTTGGGGGCCACCGATCGCACCTATGTCGAGATCGCGGGCGGCACGCATTTCATCAATGCCGAAGCCCGTGCGCCGGCCTTGTTGGATGCGGTGAACGCTTTCCTGCGCCGGACGGCCCAACCCTAGACAAGCCCCCCTGAGGCCGCATGTCGCACTGGAATTCGCGCGGGGGTGCGGCAGAACCTTCCTCCATGGGAAGGTTTGGCGCAATTCTCCGCAACAGGCTTGCCGCGGCACTTGTCGTGCTGGGCTTGGCGCTGTCGGGCTTTGCCCATCGCCCCGCCGCCCAGCCCCTGCCCGAGCCCCAGATCGCGGCCTATCTGGCGCTTGGCGGCTCGCTCCATGATCTGTGCCTGACCGATGATCCGGGCGGGCATGGCGAGCATGAGGGGATGCTCTCGGACTGCCCGGCCTGCACGCTGTGCAAGGGCATGGCGCTTGCGGGCGCGCAGGCCGGGCCATCCGCGCCAGTGGGTTGCGGCAAGACCCGTGCGATCTGGCCTGCGCTTGCGGTTCCCATCGGCCCTGTTCCCCATCTCCCCGAGGCACGCGCCCCCCCGGTTGCCGCGGTGATCTAATCCCCAGAGCGCAGCTTGCGGCTTGGCTTGGGTCTCAAGACCCTGCGCGCTGCCGACTGTCTTGATCAGCACGATCCATCGGGCCCTTGCGCCCCTGCCGGACGGCCCCCCCGCGGGCTGCGGCCATTCCAACATAGATGAACGGATCAAAACCGATGAAACACCTGATTGCTCTTGCAGCCCTTGCGCTGCCGCTTGCCGTCGCCACCGAGACCGCAGCCCATGCCACCTTCGCCGAAACCGAGGTGGTTCAGAACCAGACCGCCCGCCTGACGCTCCGCGTGCCCCATGGCTGCGGCGACGAGGCCACGCTGCGCGTGCGCATCCAGATCCCCGAGGGCGTCATCTCCGCTCAACCCATGGTCAAAGCCGGGTGGGCGCTGGAAACCGTGACAGGCCCTTACGCAAACGCCCATACCGTGCACGGCCGCACCGTGACCGAGGGCGTGCGCGAGATCATCTGGTCGGGCGAGCTGCCCGATGCCTTTTACGATGAATTCGTGTTCCGCGCCCGCGTGACCGAGGAAGCCCCGGCTGGCGAGATGCTCTACATCCCCGTGGTGCAGGAATGCGCCAACGGGGCCGAACGCTGGATCGACATTCCCGGCCCCGGCCAGACCTCGGGCGATCTGGAAGGCCCCGCTCCGGGCGTGATGGTGATGCCCGCCGGTCACAGCCACTGATCGAGGACCAAATCCGCAAGGGGCCGCGCGATCTGGCGCGGCCCCTCCCCTTGCCCCAAGGATTATGCCCCGATGCGCGCGCTCTTGCTTGGTCTTGCCCTTATGCTGGTCCTGCCCGGGGCCGCTCTGGCGCATGCGCAACTGCGCAGCGCTGATCCCGCGCCGGGGGCGATGCTGGCCGAGATACCCCAACAGGTCCAACTGCGCTTCAATGAGCCTGTGACGCCCTTGGTCTTGCGCTGGATCGGGCCCGATGGGGCCATCACCGATCTTGCCGCCGAGGCTCAAGGCGACAGCCTCATCATGACCCCGCCCGCCGGCATCAAGCCGGGCACGCAGTTTGTATCATGGCGCGTGGTCTCGGCCGATGGGCATGGCGTGGGCGGCACGCACAGCTTTCACATCGGCACGGCCACGGCACGGGCGGAAGCGACCGAGGCGCCGGCATCGGGAGCGGCGCGGGTGGCGGTCGCGGCGCGGGCGATCTTGACCTTGTCGCTGGCCATCGCGCTTGGCGCTGTGCTGGCGCCCGGCCTGATCACCGCAACGCCGCCGGACCGGATCTTGCGCCAAGGCGGGCTGGTCGCGGTAGCGCTTGGGAGCGTCGCGGGATTGGCGCTGGTTGCGGCCGAAGGGCTGGCCCTGGTGTCGCTGCCGCCCGGGGCGTTGCTCACGTCTGCGCCATGGCGGGCCGTTCAGGCCACACCCTTGGTCGCGGCCGTTGCGGTGATCGGGCTGGCGCTTGGGTTTGTTGCGCTGGCCTTGGCGCCAGGCCCGCAAGACCGGGGGCGGCGTCTGGTGCTGGCTCTGGTCGCTTGGGCGCTGGGCGCTGCATCCTTTGCGCTGTCGGGCCATGGCGCGACCGCCGAACCGCAGGCCGTGGCGCGGGCTGTGCTGGTCTTGCATGGCGGCGCGCTTCTGGTCTGGCTGGGCGCGCTCTGGCCGCTGGTGCGGCTGGCGCGCGCGCAGGGTGGCGCGCCTGCGCTGGCGCGCTTTGGCCGCTTGATCACGCCGCTGGTCGCGGTGCTGATCCTGAGCGGTCTGGTGCTGACATGGCTTCAAACAAGAAACCCCATGGACCTGTTCGGCGCGCCATGGGGCGTGATCCTTTCGGCCAAGCTGGCGCTGGTCGGGGCACTTCTGGGTCTGGCGCTGCGAAACCGGCTGGTCCTGACGCCCGCCTTGGCGGCCGATGCGCCGGCTGCTGCCCCACGTCTGGCCCGCGCGATCCGGGCCGAGATCGTGCTGGCCATCGTGATCGTGATCTTGGCCTCATCGCTCCGGCTGGTGCCGCCACCCCGCGCGCTGTTGGCCGTGCCAGAACCGCTCCATGCCCATTTTCACGGCGAGCGTGCCATGGCCGATATCCGCCTCAGCCCCGGCCCTGCCGCCGCGTGGGAAATGACGCTTGGCGTTCAGACGGGCGATTTCACCGCGCTGGTCCCGCGCGAGGTGACGGTGATCCTTGCGCAGCCCGGCTATGGGCTCGAGCCCTTGCGCATCACCGCACGGCCCGGTGCGGATGGGCTTTGGCACACGGCCCCCTTCACCCTGCCCCGTCCCGGTGCGTGGGAGGTGACGCTTCGCCTTTTGATCAGCGATTTCGAAAGCGTGACGCTGCGCGACACCCTGCGGATCGCGCCTTGAGGCCGACACCATCAGCGATGCGTCTGATCCCCCGCAGCAGGCAGCGGCGCATTGGCCATCGCTTGGCTGAGCGCCACACCCGACAGGCCAGATGACCGCATCGCGGCGATCAGGCGGGCGGCCTGATCGGCGGCATCCGTCACGCCTGTGCCTGCCGCGCGGATGTTGGAGATGCAGTTGCGCGCGCTGTCTTGCGTCCGAGCGGCGGGGCGGTGGGTGATATAGACCCCAAGGCTGTCGGCGGCCGACAGGCCCGGCCGCTCGCCCAGGGCGATCACCACGCTCTGAGCCCCCAAGCCCCGCGCGATCCCATCGCCCAGCGCCACCCGGGCCTGCCGCGCCAAGATGACGGGCGAAACCCTGAGCCCCATCTGACGCAAGAGCAAAGCCAATTCGGCCATGAAGGCTGCCCCGTTCAGCATCACGGCTGTGGCAGACAGGCCGTCACCCAACACCAGGGCGACATCGGCCGGGCCGATATCGGCCAGCGCGCGGGCGGCATCCTGGGGCAGATGGCGGCCCAGATCGGGGCGGCGGATGAAACTGTCGCGCCCGGTGGCCGCGCTGCTGACCACATGATGGGCAAGCCCAAGCCGGTCCAGCGTCGCGCCCAGTTCGGGCAGGTCCAACTCGGCCAGCACGGCGGCACGCGCGCGCGCATGATCAAGCGCAAAGCCCAGCCTGTCGGCGGTGGCCAGCGCCCGGCCGCGCGGGCCCAGCGTGAGCCGTGCCTGTGTCACGGCGCGCAACGATGCGGGCAGATCGCTCATGACCCCGGCAACCGCACCCGTCCCAGTGCCGCCGCAAGGCTGGGCTGGCTGACACCGGGCACGCCGATGCCATTGGCCACCATCCACGCCGCGAATTCGGGCGCAGGCGGGCGGCCCAGCGTCTGGCGGATGAACTGGGCGTCGTGGAACGACAGCGATTGATAATTCAACATGATGTCATCGGCACCCGGCACGGTGATGACGAAATTGACGCCGGCCGCGGCCAGCGCGGTCAGCAAGATGTCCATGTCTTCCTGATCGGCAAAGGAATGGTTGGTGTAGCACACATCCACCCCCATCGGCAGGCCCAGAAGCTTGCCGCAGAAATGATCCTCGAGGCCCGCGCGGATGATCTGCTTGCCATCGGCCAGATACTCCGGCCCGATAAAGCCCACGACGCTATTGACCAGCAGCGGCCGGTAGCGCCGCGCCACCGCATAGGCGCGCGTTTCCATCGTCTGCTGGTCCATGCCGTGATGCGCCCCCGCCGACAGCGCCGCCCCCTGGCCCGTTTCGAAATACATCAGATGTGCGCCCGGCGGCGCGCGACCCAGCCCTGCCACGGCTTCGGCGGCCTCATCAAGCATGGCCAGAGTGATGCCAAAGCCCTCATTGGCCTTTTGCGAGCCTGCAACCGATTGAAACACCAGATCGACCGGCGCGCCCGCCGCCATTGCCGCCAGTGCCGTTGTCACATGGCCAAGGCAACAGCTTTGCGTCGGGATGTCCAACTGGGTGCGGATCGCCTCCAGCACCTCGCAGATCCGGATGTAATCGGGCAGGCTATCGGTGGCGGGATTGACCCCGATCACCGCATCCCCCGCCCCCATCAACAACCCGTCAAGCGCCGACAGCGCGATGCCCCGGCTGTCATCGGTGGGGTGGTTGGGTTGGTTGCGCGTCGACATCCGGCCGCTGAGCCCGATGGTAGAGCGAAACCGCGTCACGACCTCGACCTTGGCGGCCACCGCGATCAGATCCTGAGCGCGCATGATCTTGCTGACAGCGGCCACCATTTCAGGTGTCAGACCGGGGGCGAGTGCGGCCAGATCCGCCCCGGTCGTGGCCGGATCAAGCAGCCAGTCGCGCAAGGCCCCCACACTCAGCGCGGCCACGGGCGCAAAGGCGGCCGCGTCATGTTGGGCCATGATAAGGTCGGTCACGCTGTCGCCCCCGACCTCCAGCACATCTTGCAGAAAATCCCCCAGCGCCACATCGGCCAGCGCATGCTGGGCGGCGATCCGCTCGAGCGGGCCATCGGCGGCAAGGCCTGCCAGCACATCGCCCGACCGCTCGGGCGAGGCGCGGGCCAGCAGCACCTTGAGCGAGGGAAAGCTGTAGCGTGTCGCGTTCAGATCGGCGTGATAGGGCATGGCCAAAGATCAGCACGCCCCGCCCCGCCGAGGCAAGCCCCAACTTGCCCCACCGCGCCTATCGCGCCCCGGCCCGCGCCCGCAACCCGGCCAGCGCCATCGCCAACAACCCCAAGGCCAGCCCCCAGAATGGCGCACCGACCGACCAGAACGACACGCCCGAAGCCGTCACCGCAAAGGTCAGCGCGGCCGGAAAACTGTCGCCCCCGCTGCCAAAAGCGGCCCGAAGCGCGCCCATGAAGGGCCCGATCAGCGCCAGACCGGCCAGAATCGTGATCAGCGCACCCGGCAGGCTGGCCGCCATCACCACGACCGAAGCCCCGATCAGCGCCAGACCGGCATATCCTGCACCATAGACAAGACCGCCTTTCCAGCGCTCCTGCGGATCGGGATGGGCATCAGGGCCCGTGCAGATTGCCGCCGTGATCGCGGCAAGGCTGGTGGTATGGCCGCCAAAGGGCGCGGTCAGCACCGACAAGGCCCCCGTGACGTTCAAGATCGCGGGCACCGGCGGCGCGTAGCCATCGGCCCTCAGCACCGCAATGCCGGGCAGGTTCTGTGACGCCATGGTGACGATGTAGAGCGGCAGCGCCAGACCCAGAACCGTGCCCGCATCAAGCACCGGCACGATCAGCACCGGCGGCGACAGCGCGATGGCCGGCAGAGCGCCGTGCATCCCGGCCGCCAGCACGATCCCCACCCCCACACAGATCGCCGCGATCACCGCCCAAGCCGCCGACCACAGCCGCACCAGCAAAAAGGCCGCGACCATCGGCACCCCAAGCACCGGAAGCGCCACGCTGTCGACCACCGCACCCGCGACGAAATCAAACAGCACCCCCGCCAGCAGCGCGGTGGCCAATGCCGCAGGGATGCGTGCGGCCGCGGCCCCCAGCGGCCGGATCACGCCCGTCAGCACGATCAGCGCGCCCGCAACCAGGAACGCCCCGACCGCCTGTTCCATGTCGATGCCCACCGAGGCTGCAATCAAGGCCGCGCCGGGTGTCGACCATGCCAGAACGACAGGCATCTTGCTGCGCCAGGACAGCCATAGGCTGCCCGCTGCCATCGACAGGCACAAGACGGTGATCCACGAGGCCTTTTGCGCCTCGGTCGCACCGAGGCTGTCCGCGGCGGCAATCACCACCGCGACCGATCCACCAAAGCCCACCACGACCGCCACCAGCCCCGATGTCACCAGCGATGCCTTCATCGCGACCTCCCGGCCCTTTGCCCAAGGCCCGATACCTTTCGCGGATCCCGGCCGGGGTCAAGCGGGTGAGGCGCGCGCCTTGGGCGCTGACATCCGTGGGCCCTGCGTGTTCCGGCCGATGGGTGGCGCTGCCGCGTGCGTGCTGGGCGTGGCAGCACCCGCCTGTTGGGCCCGCCATCCTTGTGGACATGAGGCTTTTGGCAGGCAGCGGGCACAAAATCGGAAAAAATCCGGGCGATGTCTGCCGAGTGGCAGCTTTCGTGCGGCGGGTTCTCGACATATCGGCCGGGATCGCCTAGCAGGGAGGTGTGGCACGCCTTATGCGTGTATTGCCAACGGACCCCTCCTGATGATCCCAACCCTGACCGAAGCCCTCGCCGAACGCGGGTTCGATGTGCTGACCGATGTGCAGCGCGCCGTGACCGCCCCCGAACTGGCCCAAGCCGACCTGTTGGTGTCGGCGCAGACCGGATCGGGCAAGACGGTGGGTTTCGGGCTTGCCATCGCATCCACCCTGATGGGCGAGGATAGCCGCCTTGGCCCGCCCGCCGCCCCCTTGGCGCTGGTCATCGCGCCGACGCGCGAATTGGCGATGCAGGTCCAGCGCGAACTGGCCTGGCTCTATGGCAAGGCGGGCGCGCGGGTGGTGTCGTGCATCGGCGGCATGGATGCCCGCGAAGAGCGCCGCGCGCTGGAACGCGGCGCGCATATCGTCGTGGGCACGCCGGGGCGGCTGCGCGACCATATCATGCGCCGCGTTCTGGATCTGACCGATATCCGTGCCATCGTGCTGGATGAAGCCGATGAGATGCTGGATCTGGGCTTTCGCGAGGATCTGGAATTCATGCTGGGGGCCGCCCCGTCGGACCGGCGCACGCTGTTGTTCTCGGCCACCGTGCCGCCCGCCATCGCGGAACTGGCCAAACAGTTTCAGCGCGACGCGGTGCGCGTGACCACACTGGCGCGCGGCAGCCAGCATGCCGACATCAGCTATCAGGTGGTTCAGGTCGCGGCGCAGGATGCGGAGAACGGCATCATCAACCTGTTGCGGTTTCACGATGCGCCGACCGCTCTTGTCTTTGCCAATACCCGCGCCATGGTCGCGCGTCTGGCGGCGCGCTTTGCCAATCGCGGGCTGTCGGTTGTCAGCCTGTCGGGTGAACTCAGCCAGGACGAGCGCAGCCATGCGCTGCAAGCGATGCGCGACGGGCGCGCGCGGGTCTGTGTGGCCACCGACGTGGCCGCGCGTGGCATCGATCTGCCCAAGCTCGATCTGGTGATCCATGCCGATCTGCCGACCAACACCGAGACGCTGTTGCACCGGTCCGGCCGGACCGGCCGCGCCGGGCGCAAGGGCATTTCGGCGATGATCGTGCCCGACAAGATGACCAACAAGGCCTCGCGGCTGCTCAAATGGGCCAAGATCGAGGCGGAATGGACCTTTGCACCGACCGCCGACGAAATTCTGGCACTCGATGAGACGCGGCTTTTGTCGGATGACATCTGGACCGCCAGCGCCACGGATGCAGAGGCGGCCTTTGCCGCCAAGCTCATGGCCAGCCACAGCCCCGACCAGATCGCGACCGCCTGTCTGCGGCTCTATCGCGCGGGCTTGTCCGCGCCCGAGGATCTGGGTGCGCCCATGGCCGCGGGTGCGCGCCCCGAGCGGCAGGCCTTTGGGCCTTCGGTCTGGTTCGAACTGTCGGTCGGCCGCGCCGGGCGCGCCGAGGCGCGCTGGCTCTTGCCGCTTTTGTGCCGGGCGGGAAACCTTGAGAAATCATCGATCGGCAAGATCCGCGTGCAAGAGGACAGCACCCTGGTCGAGATCGCCGAAGGCGCCGTGCCGGGCCTGATGGCGCGGTTGGGCAGCGATGGCATGCTGGAGGACGGGATCACCGCCCGGCAAAGCGCGGCCCCAAGCGGCGCGCCACGCGCAAGCGCTGCAAACCCCGACCGGCCCAAACCCGCACGCGGCAAACCCGCGCGCCCCATCGAAGACACCGCGCCCCCCCCGGTTGCGGCCGAGATCGCCGCCCCCCCCCCTGTCCGCGCGCCCGCACCGCAGCCGGAACCCGAACCGGCCCCCGCCCCAAAGGCCGCGCCGGCACCCGCAGCCGCGCCCGTGGCGGCCGTCGAACGACCGCGCAAGCCCGCCGCCTCCGCCGATCGGGCTGACAACGGCCCAAAGCCGCACAGACCCAAGCCAAAGGCGATCGACACAAGCCCGACCGAC
>ERZ888423.70-NODE-70-length-96618-cov-9.334248_pt1 | contig 96618 bp, 75 predicted proteins | sample MGYA00520523_ERZ888423 | MGnify/ENA primary metagenome ERZ888423 (study PRJEB32303, sample SAMEA104408611) | aquatic metagenome | biome: Brackish water; feature: Pelagic; material: water | place: Baltic Sea | collected 2014-06-08T10:24:00 | depth 30,27 m ...
TTTGGCGTATACACACTTTCCAGGCGTGCGCCTTCGACCACTCGGCCACCTCTCTATAACTGAATTGTATTATTCAGGGCCGCAAATATCGCAAAAAAAAGGAGTAGGTCAAGCCTGGAGATTGAATTATGAACAATTTAGTTTGCTCCCCGTGTGCGAAAAATCAGATACCCTCAAATTACAGGGTAATTTCACCAGCCAAAGAACGGCTAAATTGTGCGCGAACGTAATCACTTCCTTGATCAAAGCTGATTAAATACATCAACTTTGCCAGAGCAGACTCAGTGGTCATATCGCTTCCTGAAATAACGCCCATGGCCTTGAGCCCCTGAGAAGTCTCGTATAGCCCCTGTTCCACCGATCCTCCGGAGCACTGGGTGACGTTCACTACAGGAATACCTTTAACGATAATCTCTTGCAGCGCCTCTAGGAACTCCGGAATATTGGGCAGGTTACCGCTACCAAAAGTTTCAATAACCACCCCCTCTATTCCAGGAGCATTGAGCATATATTTTAATAGGTCTGCGGTCAAACCTGGGAATATTTTTATCAAAATGACCGAGCGATTCATTTGATAATGAACCTTAAGTGTTTTGTGCGGGCTGCGCCATAACAAATCCTTGGCCAGGGTCAAATGAACACCGCTTTCGGCCAAAGGTGGATGATTAAAAGAGGCAAAGGCTTGAAAGTGTTCTGCATTGATTTTTGTGGTGCGATTCCCACGATACAGCTTGTATTCAAAATAAATACACACCTCCTGAATCTGAGGCTCAAGGTCTTGAGCCATGGCCGCGAGCTGTATGGCCGTAATTAAATTCTCTTTGGCATCGGTGCGCAGGTCGCCTATGGGTAATTGCGAGCCCGTTAAGATAACCGGCTTGTTCAGGCCTTGAAGCATAAAGCTTAGGGCCGAAGCGGAATAGGCCATGGTATCGCTGCCGTGCAGGACAACAAATCCGTCAGCTTGTGCGTAATGAGATTCGATAATTTCGGCCATCAAGCCCCAATGCGTGGGACTTAAATTGGAGCTATCTTGTGGTTCGGACAAAGAAATTGTCTCCATAGTGCAGTCCAAAAGATTAAGCTCTGGGATCTGCTTTAACAGTTTATCAAAATCAAAAGCCCTTAGGGCTCCAGAGGAAAAATCGCGTATCATACCGATGGTCCCCCCTATGTAAACCAATAAAATATGTGGCTTTTTCATGACGTAAATAAAGCATGTGCGTTAGCGGTTGTAACCTGATCAACCTCAGTTAAAGGACAATCATAGATCCCAGCAACACGCTGAGCAATATGGTAAAGATAACTACTTTCATTGCGTTTTCCTCTAAATGGTACTGGGGCTAAGTAAGGGCTATCCGTCTCCAAAACAATATGTTTCATCGGAATTTGCGCTAAAAACTGGTCTATTTTGCCATTTTTAAAGGTGGCCACGCCCCCAATACCCAGGGAAAGCCCGAGGCCGATAATGTGATTTGCCTGTTCGAGGGTTCCGGTAAAACAATGAAAAATGCCTTTAGGCATTGGTCCTTTGACGGCATCGAGTACGTCAAAAATTTCATCAAAGGATTCACGACAATGAATGACAATAGGCAAATTAAATTCTTGAGCCCATTTGATTTGCTGAGCAAAGGCTTCTTGCTGCCACGCTAGAGTGTCCCTTTGCCAATACAAATCGATTCCAATTTCTCCTACCGCACAAAACGATCGACGAGATAATTCTTTATAGACATGGTCGAGTTCGGCTTGAAAATTTTCTTGAACAGAGGTTGGGTGCAGGCCCATCATCAAGCGCATGTGTTTGGGGAAACGCTCGGCCAAAGCATACATGGCCTTTGTCGTGGTGGAGTCAATGGCCGGTAAATAGAACTCATGAACACCGACGGCTTGCGCTCGCTCAATTACCGCATCAATATCCTGAGCAAACTCAGGAAGATAAAGATGGGTATGGGTGTCTATCACAACGCTAATGCCTTTTTGACGTCGCCATGCATCAAGTGCTGAATCGGGTCCTCTAGGGCTTCTTTAACCGCAACTAAAAATCCTACTGATTCGCGTCCGTCAATGATTCGGTGGTCATAGCTCAAGGCCACATACATGATTGGGGCTATAGCCACAGCACCATCCTTAACCACAGGGCGATCCACGATATTGTGCATGCCTAAAATACCCGATTGAGGGGGGTTAATAATAGGGGTGGAGAGCATACTTCCAAAAACACCACCATTGGATATTGTAAATGTTCCTCCGGTCATTTCATCAACGGTAATCTGACCATCGCGAGCGCGCAGAGCCAGACGCTTAACCTCAGCCTCTACCCCTTGGAAACTTAATTCTTCAGCGTTACGGATCACGGGGACCATCAAACCTTTCGGTCCTGAAACTGCGATTGAAATGTCCTTGTAATCATAAGTTACCTTGTGATCTCCATCAATCATTGAATTGACATCAGGGAAAAGCTCTAAAGCGCGTACTACAGCCAAAGTAAAAAAAGACATGAATCCTAGACCCACATCGTGTTTGGCTTTAAACGCTTCCTTATACTCATTGCGCAAGGCGAATATGGCACTCATGTCCACTTCGTTAAACGTAGTGAGCATGGCTGTTTCATTCTTTGCCGAGACGAGTCGTTCAGCAACTTTTCTGCGCAGCATAGAAAGTTTTTGGCGACTTGAACCACGGTTTTCTGAAGCCGCACTCCCCATCGCTGGCGCTCCTTTAATTACATCTTCCTTTAAGATTCGGCCATCACGCCCCGTACCTTGAATTTGATCGGCACTAAGGCCCTTTTCATCCATAAGTTTCTTGGCTGAAGGCGACGGAGTGCCTGTAGCATAACTCACTGTTTTTACCGGCGTAGGTGCTGTCGTAGCGGCTGCATTAGGGGCCGGTGATGCGGCCTTAGGCGCCGCCCCTCCCTCAGGACGAGCAGCATCTGTATCGATCAAACAAACCACTTGACCTACAGCCACAGCATCTCCTTCTTCGGCTTTTAAGGTAATGATTCCACTGGCCTCAGCGGGGAGCTCTAAAGTTGCTTTATCGCTATCCACCTCGGCGATGGCCTGATCTTTTTCAACATAATCGCCATCGGCTACGAGCCATTGTGCAATTTCAACTTCTGTAATCGATTCGCCCGGAGAGGGCACTTTCATTTCTAACATAATACAACGGTTACTTATGGTGTATTGGGTGTGTCAAAGACACTGTCTAAAACTTTTTTATGACGCGCTTTAGAACGTGCGCTACTTCCTGCGGCAGGTGAGCTATGCACGTTTCTCGAAGCCAAACGCAAAGGCACTGATTTGAAATTCATGAGCATAAAACCCCATGCGCCCATATTGGCAGGTTCCTCTTGAGCCCAAACATAATCATGGACCTTTGGATAAGTCGCAATAACCTGCTCAATCTGTGCTACGGGCAATGGAAATAGTTGTTCCAATCGTACCAGAGCCACATCGTCACGTCCATTTTCTTGGCGACGTTGTACCATATCGTAGTAAAACTTTCCGGTACAGAACACCAAGGAGGTTACTTTTTTCTTGTCGCAATGTTGATCGTCAATGACCGGCATAAATTGTCCCTGGGCTAAAGATTCCCGAGTAGAGACCACATCAGGATGACGCAACAAACTCTTAGGGGTAAATACGATCAATGGCTTTCTGAAATTCCACTTCATTTGACGGCGCAACAAGTGGAATAAATTCGCTGGAGTGGTCACGTCGGCGACCACCATGTTTTGTCGAGAACACAATTGCAGGTAGCGCTCCATTCGGGCACTTGAGTGCTCAGAGCCTTGCCCTTCATAACCATGCGGCAATAACATCACCAATCCATTTTGGATTTTCCATTTACTCTCGGCAGCGGAAATATATTGATCGAGCATAATCTGGGCCCCATTAGAAAAATCTCCAAATTGGGCCTCCCAAATAGTCAAAGTTTTTGGGGCGGCCATCGCATAACCATAATCAAAGCCCACTACGGCATACTCCGAAAGCAATGAATTAAAAATATCCATATGCCCAGCCAGACCTAAGGTATTGTGTAGGTTGATTTCTTCAGAATCATCCTCAGTTTTTTTGACGGCGTGTCTATGAGAAAAAGTGCCCCGCTCCACATCTTGACCAGAAATACGCACATTGAACCCTTCTTTCATCAAAGTAGCATAAGCCAAAAGCTCTCCCATGGCCCAGTCTAAGGTGTTTTCTTGGAAATAGCGCTGATTTCTGTCTTGAATAATGCGCTCAATTTTTTTGATAAATTTCTTGTCTTTAGGCAGTTGGGTTATCCCTTCTGCTAAAAGATCCAATTCCTTTTGAGGAAAACGAGTATCTACCTGCGATAAGATATCTTCAGCGCTCCCGAGTCTGTACTCCGCCCAATCATCGGCAAGAATCTCGGTAACCACCGTTTTATCTTTTTCTCGAGAAGCCGCTAAATCTTCCTCTAAGGCATTTTTATATTCTTGCTCAAGTGACGGAATAAAATGGGCATCGATGACCCCTTCTGCCATCAATCGATCCGCATAAATATCTCTAGGATTTTTATGACGCCCTATGGCTTTGTAAAGACTCGGCTGGGTAAATCGAGGTTCATCACCTTCATTATGTCCATATTTTCGATAACCCAGCACATCAATAAAGACGTCCCGTCCAAAGGTCATTCTGAAGTCCAAAGCAAATTTAAACGCATGACAAACCGCTTCGGCGTCATCTGCATTTACGTGCAATACCGGCGAAAGGGTAACCTTACCAATATCGGTACAATAGGTGGAAGAACGGGCATCGAGATAATTCGTGGTAAATCCAACTTGATTATTGGCCACAATGTGAATCGTCCCTCCCGTTTTATAACCATCGAGTTGCGCCATTTGAATCACCTCATAGACGACCCCTTGCCCAGCGATCGCCGCATCGCCATGAATCAGTATCGGGAGGATTTTTGAAGCGTCTCCTTTTAAAGGCCCATCGATTTTAGCACGACATATCCCCTCCACTACCGCATCAACCGTTTCAAGGTGAGAAGGGTTAGGGGCCAAGTCCATACGTATTTCCTTGCCCCCATCTGTCTTTCTGAAACTGGTCCAGCCCATGTGATATTTTACATCGCCATCAAATAAGTCATCCTCGGCGTATTCCTTGCTGTCAAATTCACTAAAAATCGCCTCAGCAGATTTGCCAAAAATATTGGCCAAAACATTCAATCGCCCACGATGCGCCATGCCCACAACAAATTGGGTCACCCCGCGCTCTGATCCTTGTTCAATCAAAGCGTCAAGCCCCGGTATAATGGCATCGACGCCTTCAATGGAAAATCGCTTTTGGCCGACATATTTGGAATGTAAAAAACTTTCAAAAGAAATAGCCTGATTCAACTTGTTCAGGATATGCTTTTTTTCTTGTGGGGAAAATTTCGGGTGGTTATCGTTGACATTCAGCCAGTTTTGAATCCATTGAATCTCTTCTGGATTTCGAATATACATATATTCAATACCAATTGAATCACAATAAATCTGATCCAAATGATGACAAATATTGCGCAGACTGGTTTTACCAATCCCCAAAATACTGCCCGCCTCAAAATCCTGATCTAAATCTTCTTGAGCCAACCCAAAATTCTCAAGCGCCAAAGTAGGCTTGTACTGTCGGCGTTCACGAACCGGGTTTGTTTTGGTAAACAAATGCCCTCTGGTGCGATAGGCATCGATCAATTTGATTACCTGAAATTCTTTGAGTACTTGAGCAGGAAGTCCGGTGGGCATTTCAACACCTAAAGCTTCAAGGGAACCGTGCTCAATCGCAAAATCAAAGCCTTGAAAAAAAGCTTTCCAACTCGGCTCGATCAGGTCAGGAGTTTGCAGGTATTTATCGTAAAGCTCAGCGATGTACGACGGATGTACGGCATTGAGAAATGAAAATCGATCCATAAGTGAGAATCCTGCTTGGGTTTTTAATTCTGACGTTGCAAAAATACAATAAATCAGCAATACAGCAGGGCATATGTATAGAATTATAGGCGGCCAAAAATGAGAAGAACTATCCGCTCTGTCTAAAAAAATTTTTAGACGTTTCTGTTCATCAGGGCCTTTCCAAAATCACTTAAATACGCCTTGGCTTGATCGGATAAATGGGCCTGGTCAAGTTGCGCAAAAGCACGTTGGGTATGCTCTTTAATGGACTCCTGGATCGCCTGGGTGGCTCCTGTGGCTTCAAACAATGTTTTGACCTGCTTCACTTTTTCACTGGACTCAATATTTTGATTGCCAAAATAGTCTAATAAGGCTTGTTGTTGTTCCCGAGTGCCTTTGGTCATGGCACTGATATACAAAAAGGTCTTTTTACTGCTCAAAATATCTCCGCCCACTTGTTTGCCAAAAACCTCAGGATCGCCGAAGGCATCTAAAAAATCGTCTTGCAGTTGAAATGCCACGCCCAGACTGCGGCCAAACTCATAAATCAGATCTTGCTGTACCCGGTCTACTTGGGCGACAATGGCCCCCATCTTCATGGCTGCTCCTACCAAGACCGCCGTCTTGTAATTGATCATTTGGAGGTATTCTTCCATACCCACTTCCTCTCGCTGTTCAAAATCAATATCATATTGTTGCCCTTCACACACCTCTATGGCCGTCTGACTGAATAATTTGGACAAGGCGCTAAAGGTCTCGGGAGGATAGGACTCAAAATGACGATAGGCCAAAATCAACAGGGCATCCCCAGAGAGAATCCCTGTGTTCAAATCCCATTTGTGATGGACCGTTTGATGCCCCCTGCGCAAGGGCGCTTGATCCATAATGTCGTCATGGATCAGGGAAAAATTGTGAAATAGTTCTACGGCCAATGCGGCGGGAATTGCCTTTTGATATTCCCCCTGAAAACACTCGCAGGCCATGAGCGTCAATACGGGACGCAATCGCTTTCCTCCCAATGAGAGAATATACTCAATGGGCGCATACAAGCCCTGCGGAGACTCCGGCAATTTCGCCCCGGCTAAAGCGCGCTCAATCGCCTCTTTATAAAACCCAATTTGCTGCATCCCCTATTTTTGTGCTAAAATACATTTTCATCACGTGCCTCAGTAGCTTGAACATAAAAAATTGGGGGAAACCAAGCCAAAAGGTCAATTTTTATGCGGGATAATTAGGGATGTTAAATTTTTGTAAACTTAGGAAACTTTTGTGGTGTTAAAAGTTTTCTTGATTACATTTGCGCGCTGTGAAAGAGAAAATAATTACCAAAGCTGGAGAGCTCTTTTTAAATTTTGGTTTTAAGAGCATTACCATGGACGACATTGCTCGAGAGCTGTCCATGTCCAAAAAAACGATCTATAGCTGTTTTGAAAACAAGACAGCACTCGTTAGATCGGTTACGGAATCGATTTACGGTATTGTCATTCGCGGCATAGACAGTATTTGCCAAAAACAGCTCAATCCTATTGAGGAGCTTTATGAGATTAAAAAGTTCGTTTCGTTGCAATTAAATGACGAAAAATCATCGCCCCAGTTTCAATTACAGAAATATTACCCCGAAATTTTTGAGCAAATCCAGGGCAATAACTTTGAACTCATTCACGGCATTACGATAAACAATCTAAAAAGAGGGATTGATCAAGGACTCTATCGCGATAATGTCAATGTCGAATTTGTCGCACGGATTTATTTTATCGGCATGACAGGCATTAAAGACGATACAATTTTTCCCATCACAGAATTCCAGAAAATACGCCTGATTGAATCCTATTTAGATTATCACTTACGCGGTATTGTCACCAAAAAAGGCTTAGCGCTCCTGAATAAATACACCGATCAAAACACACTATGAAAAAGATTTTAATTCTGGTTCTCGCGGGATTCTACTTCGCCCCCTTGAAGGCCCAACAAACGAGCTATAGTCTGAGTCTTGAGCAAGCCATCGCCCTGGCTCAAGACAGCAGCTATGCCAGTTTAAACGCCCGCCGTGAAATGACTCGGGCCTTAAAAAAGAAATGGGAAACGACCGCCACGGGCTTGCCTCAAATCAATGGGGCGATTAACTACAACAATAACATAAAACAGCCCGTAACCTTGATTCCTGGTGAAATTACAGGAGGGGCGCCCGGGAGTTTTACCCCGGTTATTTTTGGGACCCAGCAAAATGCCACGGCCCAAGCCACCCTCGAACAACTGATCTTTGACGGCAGCTATCTCGTGGGGCTCCAAGCCGCGAAAACATTTTTAGATTTTTCAAAAAACGCTTACGAAAAAACACAAATTGAAGTTGAGAAAAGTGTCGTGAATGCCTATGGGAGCGCTAAAATGGCCGAGGCACTCGTATCGGTCTTTGACAACAACTACAAGACCCTTAAAAAATCCTATGACGAGCTCCAAATTGTTTATGAGAACGGATTGACTGAACTCGAAGCCCTAGAACAGCTGGAAATCACCTTGCTCGAAGTAAAAGGCTATTTGGACAACGCTCAGCGGAGTCAGCGTCTTGCTCAGCATCTTTTGCGGGCCACTTTGGGACTCCCCTTAGCCACCGAACTAATTTTAACCGACGAGCTGGACACCCTTGTTTTGCGTGCTGGCGAGGAAATAAATCCTGAGATCAGTTTGGATCTACAAAAACAGATTGATGTGCGCATTGCAGAAAATTTTACAGAACAAAGACGTTTAGAGTGGCAGCTCGAACGCAGTCGTGCACTGCCTAGTTTATCGGCCTTTGCCAATTATAGTACTCAAGCATTCAGCAACGATTTTACTTTTACCGACAACACCCAACAATGGTTCCAATCCTCTGTCCTCGGCATAAGAATGCAGGTCCCCCTCTTTAGTAGTGGGTTTCGCAGTGCACGAAGCAGTCAGGCAAAAATAGCTTGGGACCAAGCCAAAACTGAGTTTGCGCAAACCAAACAAGCCACGCAAATCGCCTTTGAAAATGCTTTGAGCGATTTTAATTTGTCCAAAGACAATTTTGGCAATGCCTCAAAGAGCTTGAATTTAGCAGAACGTGTGGCCAAAAAAAATCAAATCAAATTTGACCAAGGCATTGCCAGCAGCTTTGATCTTTATCAGGCACAGGCCCAATTCTATCGGGCGCAACAAAACTATTACACCTCACTTTTGGCCTTACTCAATGCCAAAACGGTCCTCGAAACCTTTATCAACCCCCCAACTTTTTAATCTGTTACCATGAATAAATACATACTCCTTTCGCTTTGGGCCAGTTTAAGCCTTTTGAGCTGTCAAGAAAAAAAACAAACCGTTGAAGAGGTTATTGCCACCAATGATTTAGCCCAATTACGTGCCCAACGCGCCGCAATAGGGGATCAACACCAAGCCCTTTCTCAAGATTTAGAAGCATTGGACAGAGCCATCGGCAAACTCGATCAAAATGAAAAATTATCTTTGGTCACCGCCCTAGTCATCTCCCCCGAACGCTTTGAACACTATCTACAGGTTCAAGGGGATGTAGCGACCAAGCAAAACATAGTCCTTTATCCTCAGTTTTCAGGTCAACTCCAAACACTGCATGTCTCTGTGGGGGATCAGGTTAAAAAAGGAGATCTTTTGGCGACCCTAGACGACAACGGAATGGCACAACAGCTCAATCAATTAATGGTTCAAGAAGCTCTGGCCAAAACTACTTTTGAACGTCAAGAAAAACTTTGGCATCAAAATATTGGGAGCGAATTGCAATACTTGCAAGCCAAGACACAATATGAAGCCCAGCGCAGTTTGACCCAACAAGTTGCACAGCAGCTTGAAAAAAGTAAAATAGTGGCCCCGTTTGACGGAACTATAGATGCCGTATTGGCAGAGGCAGGAACTGTCGTTAGTGCCGGAATGAGTCCGGTATTTAGACTGGTTAACCTCAGCAATATGTATCTGAAAGCAGATGTTCCTGAAGGCTATCTCAACGATGTTGTGGCAGGAAAAAAAGTCATCGTGAACTTTCCAGTACTCCGTCTTGAAGTCCCTTCGAAAATTCGAAGTGTAGGTCGTTATATTAATCCGGACAACAGAACGTTTAGTGTCGAGGTCGATTTGCCCAATAACAAAGCGCAAATCAAACCTAACCTCACCGCGCAAATTAATATTAATGATTACACCAATGACCAAGCCCTTTTGGTCCCACAATCTGTCATTTCAGAAAATGCAGCCGGCGAGCAATATGTCTACACCACCCAATACGATCAAGAGCGCAATCAATCTATGGCCAAAAAACAGATGGTCGTCACCGGAAAAACCGAAGGCGATTTTGTTGAGATTATTCAAGGCATTCAGCCTGGAGACACGGTAATTGCTGAAGGTGCCCGTAGTGTAAAGGATGGACAACCTATTTCAATTCTCAAGACCATAACTCATGAGTAAATCAAATAAAAACCTGAACAAAGAATTCGGGCTGGCTTCTTGGGCCATTGATCACAAAACCATTATTTATGTGTTGATTGGGGTGATCCTGCTTTTGGGAGGAAAGGCCTATTACGATATGCCCCGGGAAACATTTCCAGAAATCAAGGAGACCAAAATATACATCAGCGCCCCCTATCCTGGTAATACTGCAGAAGATATTGAACGCCTCATTCTCGACCCCTTGGAAGATCGCTTAAAAAACCTGAGTAATGTCGTGGAAATCGTCGCGACAGCTCAAGAGGATTATGGCATCATCACTGTAGAATTTGATGAAACCATTGCTGTTGAAGCGGCCAAACAAAAAGTAAAGGATGAGGTTGAGAGTGAAAAAAGCAGCGAAGACTGGCCCACCTTTAACGGCGCTAAAGTAGAACCCAATGTTTTTGATCTTAACTTTTCTGAAGAGGCCCCTATTAGTAACATCAATATTAAAGGAGACTATCCAACACAGAAGCTAAAAGAGTTTGCCGAATATTTAGAAGACGCCATAGAGGATTTGCCTGAAATAAAAAAGGCAGACATCCGTGGGGCACAAGAACGTGAAGTTGAAATTGCGGTAGACATCTACAAAATGATGGCCGCACAGGTAAGTTTTGATGATGTTTTGGGTGCAATTCGCAACGGAAACATGACCATGTCTGCGGGAAATCTCATCGCCAGTGGCCAGCGCCGATCCCTGAGAATCATTGGAGAAGTCGATCAGCCCAATGCCCTAGAGAAATTTGTTGTAAAGACTCAAGGGGGGGTGGTTTATCTCAGCGATATCGCCCAAGTGAACTTTAAAGAAAAGGAAACCACGACTTATGCGCGTGAATTTGGCGCCAATGTGGTGATGCTCGATGTAAAAAAGCGCGCCGGAAAAAATATGGTTGAGGCCGCCCAAAAAGTTGAGGCCATCATCGAAAAGGCCAAAACCGATGTTTTTCCAAAAGATTTAGAAATCAGCATTGCCAATGACCAATCGGCCAAAACCATAAATCAAGTGGATGACCTGGTCAACAACATCATCTTTGGGGTCATTTTGGTCGTCACAGTGCTTATGTTCTTTTTAGGCTTCCGCAATGCACTTTTTGTCGGATTTGCCATCCCCATGTCTATGTTCATGAGCTTTATGGTGCTCCAACTGCTGGGCTATACCATGAACACCATGATTTTATTCGGGCTGATTATGGGGCTTGGTATGTTGGTCGATAATGGTATTGTGGTGGTCGAGAACGTTTACCGATTAATGGAGGAAGAGGGCTTGTCGCGCGTTCGTGCAGCCAAACAAGGCATTGGAGAAATCGCGTTTCCCATTATTATTTCAACGCTCACTACGGTGGCCGCATTTATCCCATTGGGATTATGGCCTGGGGTTATGGGTGAATTTATGATCTTTTTCCCCATTACCCTTTCGGTGGTATTGGGCTCTTCGCTTTTTGTGGCGATCTTTATGAACTCAATGTTGGTTTCTCAATTTATGGAAATCGACAACCGCATCATCAAACGAAAAAGTTTGATCCGTCTCACGGTGATTTTGGGAGGTTTAGGCCTTTTAATCTTGTTTGCTGGAGGGCCTATACGCGGGCTTGGCAGTGTCATGATCTTTACCGTTGGACTGTTTTGGGCTTATAAATATGGGATCAAACGCTGGGCCAATAGGTTTCAACGCCATGCGCTTCCATGGCTTGAAAACAAGTACAAAAACTTTTTGAGGTTTGCCTTAAGCGGCTATCGTCCTGCCTTATTTTTTGGGACTACTTTTTTACTCTTGTTTGTCGTTTTTGGCCTTTTTGGCGCTTCAATCGGGAGCCAACGTACCAGCGTTGAGTTCTTCCCGGACAATAAACCAAATCAAATCGTTATTTATATCGAATACCCACAGGGTACCGATATCGAGAAAACCAATACCATTACTTTGGACATCGAAAAAGAGGTCTATGACCTTATAAACGATCCGATGTATCGAGACCCTGAAACCGGAAAAAATGTTTTGGTTGAGGCCGCAGTTTCTCAAGTCGGTGAAGGGGCAGGAAATCCGCAAACAGATGCCGGTAACACGGCAGAAATGCCGCATCGAGGAAAAATTACAGCGACCATGCACGAATTCAAATTCCGTCAAGGTCACGATTCGGAGGTCTTGCGAAAAAAGATTCAAGAACGACTTAAAGGGCGTTATCCTGGCGTATCGATTTCTGTAGAGAAAGACCCCACGGGTCCACCGGCAGGTTACCCCATTAATATCGAACTCGAAGGGGACGATTACGATGAACTTATCGCCACGGCCGAGCTCATGCGTAATTTTATCAATCAAAAAAATATTCAAGGGATTGATGAACTCAAAATTGACGTCAATAAAGGCAAGCCCGCGATGGAAATTTTTGTGGATCGCGAAAAAGCCGGAGGACTTGGTGTTGCTGCCGGTCAAGTAGGACAGCAATTGCGTCGTGCGGTCTTTGGAGAGAAAGCCGGTATTTATAAGCAAGACGGAGAGGATTATGATATCAATGTGCGTTTTGAACAAGGACAAAGAGAAACAAAAAGTGCTTTATTTGACCAGAATATCACCTTCCGCGATCAGGCCACCGGACGGCTTAAAGACATTCCTTTGAGTGCGGTAACCCAGCGGCGTAACACCTCCTCATTTAGTGCCATTAAGCATCGTGATGGCAAGCGTGTTGTGACGGTTTACTCGGCCTTAGCCCCAGGGTTTACGGATGCCGGGGCTATTGTGAGTCAAATTCAAAGCCACATGGACAATTTCGAGCAATTGCCCCAAGGGGTTTCTATTGATTACACGGGACAGATTGAGGAACAAAACAAGCAAATGGCCTTTTTGATGGGGGCCTTCTTTACCGGGCTTGGTTTGATCATGTTCTTGCTGATTTTCCAGTTTAGTTCTATCTCAAAACCGACCATCATCATGCTGGCGATCTTCTTGAGTTTTATCGGTGTATTTGGTGGAATCCTCGTAACTGGAGCCTCCTTTGTAATCATGATGACCATGGTTGGGATTATTTCACTAGCCGGTATTGTGGTCAATAATGGCGTGGTTCTTTTGGACTATACCCAGCTTTTAATTGATCGCTACCAACAAAAACACCATATTGAGCACCCTCAATTGATTCCCGATGATATCTTTCACGATTTGATCATTCAGGCGGGTAAAGCGAGGCTGCGTCCGGTGCTGCTCACTGCGATCACAACGGTATTGGGTCTTATCCCTTTGGCGATCGGATTCAATATGGACTTTTTCTCTTTATTTAGTGAATTTGATCCAAAGATTTATTTTGGCGGGGATAACGTGATTTTCTGGGGGCCCTTGGCCTGGGCTGTAATTTATGGTCTTTTGGTGGCCACATTTTTGACCTTAATTATCGTTCCTGTCCTGTTTTTAATGGTTCACCAATTTAAAGGCAAACTCCTTTCGTGGTTTGGCAAACATCCGGAGCGAAAAACAGTAATTGAAACGCCGTGATTTTGTGCCTTAGAGCAAAAACAATTCACATGGTTCTTATTAACTTTGTGGCTCATTAAACGATTATGTATAGAACGCACGATAACGGAGCACTCAGTCTCGAAGAATTGGGTCAAAAAGTTGTCCTTTCAGGATGGATTCAAAAAATTAGGGACAAAGGGTTTATGATTTGGGTCGATCTTAGAGATCGCTATGGCATCACTCAGCTTATTTTTGATGCTGAGCGCACTGACCCCAAGACTATGGAATTGGCCAAAAAGCTAGGGCGAGAATTCGTGATTCAAGTCCACGGAACCGTAATCGAACGGGAATCGAAAAACCCCAATATGCCCACAGGGGCAATTGAAATATTAGTTTCGGAACTCATCTTGCTCAACAGCGCATTAACTCCTCCCTTTACGATAGAAGACCAAACAGACGGGGGTGAAGATTTGCGCATGAAATACCGCTATCTAGACATCAGACGCAAACCCGTGCGCGAGAATCTTATGTTTCGTCACCGGGTGAGTATGGCCGTGCGCAATTATTTGTCCGCACAAAACTTTATCGAAGTCGAAACGCCTTATTTGATCAAATCAACTCCAGAGGGCGCTCGTGATTTTGTGGTGCCCAGCCGCATGAATCCTGGGCAATTTTACGCCTTACCTCAATCTCCACAAACCTTCAAACAACTCTTGATGGTGGGCGGCATGGATCGCTATTTCCAGATCGTAAAATGTTTTCGAGATGAGGATTTACGTGCAGATCGACAGCCTGAGTTTACCCAGATTGACTGCGAAATGGCTTTTGTTACCCAAGAAGATGTCCTTAATGCCTTTGAAGGGCTAACCCGTCATTTGCTCTCAGAAATCGTTGGGGTGAATGTAGGGGCATTTCCTAGAATGACCTACGACCAGGCCATGGAGCGCTATGGAAACGACAAACCGGACATTCGTTTTGGAATGGAATTTGGCAATTTAAATCACTGTACGCAGCATCGTGATTTTGGGGTGTTCAACAGTGCTGAACTTGTCGTGGGAATAGCCGTTCCTGGAGGCAATGCCTATTCTCGTAAAGAAATTGATCAACTCATCGATTGGGTAAAAAGACCTCAAATCGGTGCTCTTGGCATGGTCTACTGTCGTGTTGGCCAGGACGGTTCTTTCAAATCGAGTGTAGATAAATTCTACACCCAAGAAGATCTAGCTCTATGGGCGGAAGCTACCAGCGCGCAACCGGGAGATTTAATTTGTGTGCTTTCTGGACCAAAGGATAAAGTACGTCCTCAGCTCAGTGCTCTGCGCATGGAACTCGCTCAAAGGTTAGGATTACGACGCCCGGATGAGTTCGCCCCGCTTTGGGTGATCGATTTCCCGCTGCTTGAATGGGATGAGGAAACGCAGCGTTATCACGCCATGCACCATCCGTTTACCTCGCCAAAACCTGGACAGATGGCGCTTTTAGAAACTGATCCTGCCGCGGTAAAAGCCAATGCCTATGATTTAGTGCTCAACGGAAATGAGATTGGTGGAGGATCAATTCGGATCCACGATAAAGGAATTCAAAGCAAAATGTTTGACTACTTAGGGTTTACTCCTGAGGAAGCTAAAGCCCAATTTGGATTTTTAATGGATGCGTTTCAATACGGGGCCCCTCCCCACGGGGGCATTGCCTTTGGTTTAGATCGACTCGTCGCCATTCTTGGGGGGCAAGAAACCATTCGGGATTTTATTGCGTTTCCAAAAAATAATTCAGGGCGTGATGTCATGATCGATGCCCCCGCGCCTATTGACCAAGGTCAGCTCAATGAGCTGAATTTGAGAATTGCGCTAAAGCCGTAAGACCTTTGTAGATAGTCGGCCTATGGGAACCTCAAAAAAATCTTTGCTCACCAAGTTCCTGATCTGGCGGATCAAACATATCTCGCAAAAACAGTTCTTGCTTGTGCTCAGTATGGTAGTTGGTCTGATGTCCGGCCTAGGCGCTGTCCTGATCAAGAACCTGACCTACCTGATACAGAACTTACTTGAAGGACGACTCATCAGCAATTACCACAGTGCATTTTATTTTGTGTTCCCATTGCTTGGGGTCTTTTTGACCGCGATATTCATGCGCTATATATTAAGGCATACCGTGAGTCATGGGATTCCTTCAACCCTATATGCCATTTCCAAGAAAAAAGGAATCATCCGACGATTTCAAATGTTTGGGAGTCTCATCGCCGCGCCAATTACCGTTGGGTTTGGCGGATCGGTCGGGCTCGAGGGGCCAACAGTGGCGACGGGTGCTGCGCTGAGCTCTAATCTGGCGCGTCTGCTGCACCTCAACCAAGCCACACGCACACTTATGATTGGTTGTGCGGCAGCAGGGGCCATGTCCTCCATTTTTAAAGCCCCCATTGCCGCCATAATTTTTGCCGTAGAAGTTTTTAGTTTGGACCTCACGCTCATGTCCCTAGTTCCCTTACTCTTGGCCTCAGTAACGGCTATTATAACTTCCTATTTTTTCTTTGGCAATGATATATTATTGCCTTTTACCGTGGTAGATGCCTTTAGCATCAGCGATATTCCATTTTATTTGATTTTGGCCCTAGTGGCTGGATTAGTGTCTATTTACTTTACTAACACTTATGAATGGATTCAAAAAAGGTTTGATACAATTCCCAATAAATGGCACCGGATGCTGCTTGGGGGAACCCTTATAGGGGTCTTGGTGTATTGCATCCCCCCACTTTACGGAGAAGGGTTTGACGTGATCAATAATTTGGTTCAAGGCAATGCGAATTTGGCTTTAGAAAACAACCTATTTAATGTATCCACCGAAAGTATTTATGTCACTTTAGGGCTATTGATTGGACTGGTTGTCTTTAAAATCATCGCCAGCGCCCTCACCTTTGGCGCCGGTGGTGTGGGCGGTATTTTTGCGCCAACACTATTTATGGGCAGCATTATGGGGTACACCGTAGCGCTTATACTGCGCACTGTGGGGGTTGATTCTGCGAACATTTCGATCAGTAATTTTACCTTAGTCGGCATGGCGGGACTTATGGCTGGCGTCCTCCACGCGCCCCTGACGGCCATATTTTTGATTGCCGAACTCACTGGAGGATATGCCCTCTTTATCCCATTAATGATTACTTCGGCCGTGGCCTATTCAATTACGAAATATGTTCACCCTCACTCAGTTTACACCATGGAGTTGGGCCGTAAAGGCGAACTCATTACCCACAATAAGGATCACGCTGTATTAACCCTAATGGACTTAGATTCAGTCGTAGAACAAAATTTTATTGCCATAAATCCCGACATGAGTTTAGGGGAAATCGTAACCCATTGCATCATTAAATCCAATCGCAATATTTTTCCCGTAGTTACTCCAGATAGTGGCCAACTCTTGGGGATTATTTTATTAGACGATTTAAGGCCAGTCATGTTTGAACGACAATTGTATTTAGAAATTACCGCGCGTGATTTAATGCAAAATCCTTTGGGGGTGGTCGAACTTGACAAAGACCGCATGACCGACGTAATGAAAAAATTTCAAGATACCGGGGCTTGGAACTTACCCGTTGTGCGCTCTGGTGCCTATCACGGGTTTGTATCAAAATCTAAACTCCTTACCGTATATCGACGTAAACTCATTGATTTTTCTGGAGCGACATGAAATATTCCCTCTACATAATTTTTATCCTTATTGTCGCCAGCGTTTCCTTTGGTCTGTATATTCAAAGCAGCGGGAATCCTTTGGCCGAAAAACTTATTGGCGGCGGCATGGCCGGTCTATTTTTTGTTTGGATGCCTCTATTTATTTACCATCGTTGGAAAAATCGTTCGATTCAGGACTATATGCTCACCAAAGAGAACATCAAAAAAATGAATCAGTACAAGCGTGATAAGTAATTTCAAAAAAAGTAATATACCGATAATTTCAGCCGGAGATAATGTGCAGATCAACACGGAATTAATCGCTTTTTTACCCCTATGTTACCTCGTAATTAATTGATTTTCAAAAAATTTTACATAGAATTAAACTTTGGAAACATATTTAAGTTACCTTTGTGGCCTTATTTAATATTTTTTTAATTATTGCTATGGAAGGAACAGTTAAGTTTTTTAACGAATCAAAAGGATACGGATTCATCACCAACAATGACACCGGCAAAGACATTTTTGTACACGTCACAGGATTGAATGGAGAAGCCCTTAATGAAGGCGACCGAGTTGAGTACGAAGAACAAGAAGGAAGAAAAGGCATGGTAGCCGGAAGAGTTCGTCTTTTACACGATTAATCGCTACAACATACCGAAACACATTACCCTCGAGCAAACACTCGGGGTTTTTTAATGCCCCTATGTCAATTAAAGGGGGCGGCATGAGATTCAACTTTTTGCGCCCTGACCTGACCCCTAGATTTCGCAGGTGACTGCCTAGTCACGCCTTTTTCCTTTAAAAAAATTGTCAAGCAAAGCGGCGCATTGATCAGCCAAAACCCCAGAATGAACCTTAGTTTTTGGATGTATTTGCGTGCCCAGGGCCAAATAGCCGCGCTTTGGGTCACTTGCCCCATAAACCACTTCTGACATTTGGCTCCAAAAAAGGGCTCCAGCACACATTTGGCATGGCTCTAAGGTCACATATAAAGTACACTGATGAAGATATTTACCCCCTATATAATGCGCTGCCGAAGTAATGGCTTGCATTTCAGCATGGGCCGTGACATCATTGAGGGCTTGGGTTCGATTATAGGCCCGAGCGATAATGCGTCCTTGTGCCACGACTATAGCGCCCACAGGGACTTCCCCTGCCTCGAGCGCCATCTTAGCTTCCTCTAAGGCCTTGCGCATGAAATATTCGTGATCGAGCATAATTAAATTGAGCCCACTGAGTTTTTTGGGCGGGCGTTAAAGTTACAAATAAAGGGCAAAGACTTTACCTACAAACGAATAAGCGTATCTTTGGCGTATGAATAAATCGATTTTAGAGCAGATTAATTCTCCCGCAGACCTAAGAGGGTTGAGCCTTAAAGAAATGGGGCAGCTCTCTGAAGAACTCAGGCGGTTTATTATCGATATCATTGCCATCAAAGAGGGACACCTCGGCGCTAGTTTAGGGGTAATTGAGCTCACTATTGCCCTTCATTATGTTTTCAACACTCCAGATGATTTATTGGTTTGGGATGTGGGTCATCAAGCCTACGGGCATAAGATTTTAACGGGAAGACGTAATGAATTTCATTCTAATCGTCAGCTCGGCGGACTCAGTGGTTTTCCCTCTCGCAAAGAAAGTCCCTACGACACATTTGGCGTAGGTCACAGCAGCACGGCCATTTCAGCAGCTTTAGGCATGGCCTTAGCCAGTGCTCAAGACGGACAAATCGGCCGGCAGCACATCGCGGTGGTTGGCGATGCCAGTATTGCCAGCGGCATGGCCTTTGAGGCCCTAAATCATGCAGGAGTTTCTCATACCAACCTTTTGATTGTACTCAATGACAATGCCATCGGCATAGACCCAAGTGTCGGCGCGTTCAAAGAATATCTTACAAGAAAAAAAGAAGCCGGCGCTAAAACCCCGCAGGACAATCTATTCCGCGCATTGAATTTTCATTACAGCGGCCCGGTCGATGGTCACGATTTATCTGAGCTCATTGAGGCGCTCAATACCCTGAAATCGATCTCGGGGCCTAAAGTATTGCACGTGGTTACCGTAAAGGGTAAAGGACTTAAACAAGCGGAGCAAGACCAAGTGGCCTATCACGCTCCAGGACAATTTGATCCAAAAACAGGCGAACGACCCTTAGCCGATGACCGGCCTTTACCCCCAAAATATCAAGATGTTTTTGGGCATACTTTAGTGTCTTTGGCACGTGAAAATAAAAATATTTTTGGCATTACCCCTGCGATGCCCACAGGGTCCTCTCTGCGCTATATGATGGACGCTTTTCCCGAGCGCGCCATAGATGTGGGGATTGCAGAACAACACGCTGTTACCCTTGCCGCAGGACTCGCAACCCAAGGCAAAATTGTATTCTGCGCTATTTACGCCACGTTTTTTCAAAGGGCTTATGACCAGGTCATTCACGATGTTTGTCTGCAAAATTTGCCTGTAATTTTTTGTCTGGACCGAGCGGGAATCGTTGGGGAAGATGGCGCGACCCACCATGGAGTTTTTGATCTGGCCTCTTTGAGACCCATTCCTAACCTAATTATTTTCGCACCACGCGATGCGCGTGCATTGCGCAACATGATGTTCACGGCCCAACGCGGTCTGACCCATCCGATCGCCATAAGGTACCCCAGAGGACGGGGAAATCTTTTAGATTGGCAAACGCCTATGCATTCCCTGGATATTGGCACGGCCGAATTGCTTCAAAACGGGACAACGATCGCTGTGTTAAGCCTGGGGACTATTGCCGACACGGTCACCCTAGCCCTGGATTTGCTCGAGAATAAACAAGCCGTGACTCATGTAGACATGCGTTTTTTAAAGCCCCTCGATGAGGCCCTATTGCATGAAATATGTCAAACCCATCAGGCCATGATCACCGTCGAAGATGGCATGCTCAAAGGCGGGCTTGCCAGTGCCCTAGCTGAATTTATTTCTGTCCACAGATACCCAATAATTTTAAAGTCTCACGGCATCGCGGACCACTTTATTCCGCACGGGAAGCCCGCTGAACTTTATGAACTTTGCGGACTTACTCCAGAAGCAATAGCCCATAGCATCATAGAATTAATTTAGGACAAGCGCCCTATTTACATCATAAAAAAAGTGCCCCTTTCGGGGCACTTTTCAGTTCATCTATTGCAGGTGTCTCTCGGCTTAACGCATGATCAACTTGCTGGTATGGGTATAATTATTCCCCTGAATACGCACCAAATAAATCCCGCTGCTGAGCATAGAGGCATCAACTTGAGTTTGGTTGCCTAATTCAAGTGACTGTGCCCAAACAGTACGTCCGTTTAAGTCCATGATTGAAACTTTTGCGGTCCCAACATCAACCTTAGAGTGAATGTTAATCGCTCCGTAGTTTGGATTCGGGTAAATACTAAAGTTATTGTCATAGTTATTATCTCCAGTAGAAAGACTACAGTCTGCAGGCAGATCAAACGCTTCAGATTGATCCGCACGATTGAAGGCACTTCCCTGAGTGGCGCTAAATCCAACACCACGGCGGGCAAAAGCTTCCCAAATCAAACAGCGGTGCAATCCTCCATTTGCCAACTCATCAGCCTCTAGAATGGCATCACGTCCATCGATAAATCCAGGAGAACAATTTTGAAGTTTCATCCCGTCCATAACCAATTGGAACGCGATGTTGTTTCCTCCTGTACCGTAAACCAAATCTGCGTCAAAACCATAAAGATCGATAAGATCCCAAGTCATCTCCCAAAGTGCAGTGGCCCAAACAAAACCAATACCATGGGGTTGGGATACGTTCGCATTGGTATCTTGATAAGTGTAATCGTTCACTGAGAAATCAGTGCTATACGGTGCCTCACGGATTCCATTCGGATTACCAGAAGCATAAGCGGCAAGACCACGAACGTCTGTGCGCTGATCTCCGACCTGCATCGTCATCATTAATCCAAGATAATCACTCCATCCTTCACCCATTTGCTCCGCGTTTCCTAAACAGCTTGTGTTAACAGGGCCTCCTGTCAGTCTGTTAGAAATACCGTGGGCGTACTCATGAGCGATAATTTCATTGTCTAAGTCTCCATCAATTGACGGGGGTACTGCCCCTCCATCGATGGTTCCATTGACCGTGTTTCCGGCCAGTAATTCAGTAATGATTGGTTCTCCAATAACATCAGAAACCATAAATAACGGGATAGTCACCTGGGCTCCTACGGCCCCTGGCGCCATGATTATGGGATCGCCAGGAACGTTATTGACCATAATTACGGCCAATGCACCTTCATTTTGAGCGGCCAAAGCCTTAAATCCAAATTCACACTCCCCACGACGAATCACAACGATCTTTCCGTTGAGATCTGCACCGTTAGTGATGGTATCACATCCGTCATTTGGATCGGTAGAGGTCCCTCCTGAATTATCGTCTTCGACGACCACTAAATCTTCTGTAAGTGGTGGAATCGGCATCGGCGCTCCAAAGTTTGCTGGCACACCAGGATAAGTCCCGGCAAGTGTTCCATTGTTGATGGTCAATAAGTTAATCGGCCCTGATGAACTGGTCCAAATAAACATTTGCATGCGTGGATTTGCTCCATCTGGAGGCGTCGCAAAATTAGCATTGTTCGTTCCAGAACCGTCTTGGGCATCTGCATTGACAGAATCAGAGCCATTCCCTGGATTACCATAGTTGTTTTCTTGGAAGTTTCCACTTTCTTCGTCAAAACCATACGGATAAGTAAAATCATGAATAAGATTGTTCCAATAAAACAGGTTTACTGTTGCCGCATCGGTGAAATTGGACGGGTCTTGTGGTAGGTTATAAGGAAAATCAAAGGTTAGACCGGTGCCGCCTTCTGGTGAAGCACCATTTCCGTTATTCCCATCGATATCTTCTTGAGCATACACATTGTTTCCACGAGTGTAGGTATATTCTGCACCTGCTGTCCCGTCAGTGTCATGCCAACCAAATGGCGATGAGGCTGCATCCACAGCATCAGATTCAAAAATAAATTCATCCGTCCCATCGATTGGACTGCTGAATGGGATTGGGAAAACGCGGTAGCCAGCGGCCCCAGCAACTGGGGCAATAGCAGTGCTTTCAGCCCCAAACAAAACGCTTTCTCCAGAGCTGTGCTCGTGACTGCCTTGACCAAAATCACAGTGCAATACCCAATCATGGGTGTCTAAAATCGCTCCGCTTTGCGCATCAACACGAACACTATAATAATGAGTCGCATCCAAGAGATAAATGCTTAAATCCCAAGCCAAACGATATTGCTCGTCTTGTGTTTTTTGAAATACCAACTGTACGGGAATATCATTTTGAGACACGTCAGCGGCACGGAATACATAAGTATTGCCTTGACCAGAGAGCTCTTCGATGTTACCAGCACTCAATCCAAATGACTGGGCTGCTTTAAGCACAGCTGATTGCGCCCCGATCGAAGGTGAGGTCGTGTTAATTTTACTGGCCAAATTTGAAACAAAGCCCAAACGTGCAGAGTACACCTGCTGGTCTTTGATGGCAAATCGAGAAGTAGAATTATGGACTTCAATCCCGGCTAATGATTGGTTGACATAAGCCATTTGAACATGCATGCTCTTTGAATAGCTGGTCGATTTCAGCACTGGCGAATTGACATCTTCTTGAGTCAAATTCAGCGCACTGCGCTGTGAAGACAAATAGTCTTTGATGATGTTTAAATCATCCTGGGCTAGAGCAGCATTGATACTGAAAAGCCCCCCTAAGAATACGAGTAGTAATTTTTTCATTGATGGATTTTTTTTTATCGATTGCCTAAGATACACTTTTGTGCAATAAAAAATGAATTGCCAAAGTTAAATTCATACAACTTTACCCCCTAAACGGCTGCTCAAGGCCAGGGCATTGCTGTCCGTCAGACGAGAAACAAAGTGACTTATTTCCAAAAGGACCTCATAAACAGTATGTTGCGGATGAATTTCAAGCCCCGATTCTTGAATGAGAAGTTGATCAAAAAATGTGGGCGACTGATTTTTTGTGTTTATGGCTGCGGGGGCATAGGCACTCAAAATATCGGTAAGCATTCTATGGCCGGCCAACTCTTTGCGCAATACCTCAGGATGCTCGTAAACCCGCTCTTTACTCACCCTTAATATATCATTGATCTGGGCCTTGAACTGACTTTGTGACATTATGGATTGTTCCATTTTTCCAGTAAGCAATAAATCTTCATGGGCTAAAAAGAGCGCGCTGGCCTCTTGAATAAGTCGACTGATCGCCAATGAACGCAAATAAGCCAGACGGTCCGACGATTTAGTCAGTTGACTATACTTTTCCGTTTGAATACTGTCTTTGACCAAACGCAATAAAAACTCTAGCGCTACATCCTCTGAAATCCAACCCAAATTGATTCCGTCTTCAAAGTCTATGATGGTATAGCAAATATCATCGGCGGCTTCCACTAAATAGGCTAAAGGGTGTCGTGTAAACCGTCCTAAACCAAGTTTGATTAGACCCAATTCTTGGGCCACTTCTTCAAAGAACGACTGATCACCGCTGAAGTATCCGTATTTCTTGTCAGCACAATGCGGACTTGGTTTTTTGGGGAGTGAACCCTTGGGGTACTTCATAAAGGCCCCCAAAGTAGCATAGGACAGGCGCAATCCCCCCTCGACTCCATCACGGGTTTGGGTCAGCATTTTAAACCCATTGGCATTGCCCTCAAAATCACATAAGTCTTGATACTCCTCTGGGGTCATATCAGAAGCATATACCCTGCCCGAGCCCGTCTTAAAAAAATCTCCGATCGCCTTTTCTCCGCTATGCCCGAAGGGCGGATTGCCGATGTCATGAGCTAAGGCGGCCGCCGCCACTACCGCCCCAAAATCATTGGGTTGATATCCGTGAATAGACGACAAATGAGGATGGCGCTCTAAAAGGGCTCGGCCCACAGCGCGACCTAAAGATCGCCCAACCACAGAGACTTCTAAACTATGGGTCAATCGCGTGTGCACAAATGAATTTTTAGACAATGGAATCACTTGAGTCTTATCCTGCAGACTTCTGAAGTGTGAGGAAAAAATTATTCGGTCGTAATCGACCTCAAAACCCAAGCGGGTTTCATCTTGTTCAATACGCAGTCGCTTATGCTGATCGCCCTGTCTTTTTAAGGACATAAGCTGTTCCCAGGTCATCATATATTTTTTACTCCAGATTATTACTCAGGCAAGATAGGTTTTTTGGTTCATTTTCAAAACGATCGCAGGGGTCATAACATTGAGGTAACCTTTATGTGATACAAACATAATTTGAGCATAACCTCGGGGTTACATACAGAGGTCATCTTTGCAGCGAGTATTTAAAACACCCCATGAGAAAAATTTTTATCACGACATTATTTAGCTTAATGTCATTGATCGCTGTTGGGCAAACAACAGGATCAATTGTCGGACTTTTGACCGACAAAGAATTCAACAATGAGCCATTGGCCTTTGCCAATGTCATTATCAAAGGTCAAAATACAGGGACAACCTCTGATTTTGACGGTCTGTATGCCCTAGAGGATTTACCTGTGGGGTCGTATACGATTGTCTATAGTTTCGTGGGTTATGAAACTGTAGAAGTGGACAATATTGTTGTCGAAGAAGACAAAGTGACCACAGTAAACGTGCCTATGGGGGCCAGCGCTGCGACTTTGGAAGAAGTTGTGATCACCACCACGGTGCGCAAAGAAAGTGAAGTCGCTCTATTGTTGGAGCAAAAAAATGCGGTAACTCAAAAGACGGCCATTGGGGCTCAAGAGCTTTCGCGCAAAGGGGTAGGTGATGCCGCCACCGCATTGTCTAAAGTGACCGGGATTTCTAAACAAGAGGAAGGTTCGGGAAACATTTTTGTGCGCGGTCTGGGAGACCGTTACAACGTAACGACGCTTAACGGCTTACCCCTGCCTTCAGACGACCCATCACGCAAAAACATCAACCTGAGTATTTTCAGCACAAACATCGTTGAGAATATCGGAATCGATAAAACCTTCAACCCAGAGCAATATGCCGATTTTGCTGGGGCCAACATCAATATCGATTCCAAGAATGCCATGGCCAACGGAATAATTTCTGTGAGTTTGGATTCTGGATTCAACACCGTTACCCAAAGCCAAGATCAGTTTTATCGCACGGATGGGCCCGACAATTTTGGATTTTACGACATTAATTATCCCGCATTTGCCCTGAATAATTACAATTTTGAGACCAGTTGGGATCGCCGTACGGCTGACGCACCCGCGAACTTGGGCCTCACCATTCAAGGTGGAGACAGCTTCCAAATCGGCGAAGACACCAAACTGACTGTATTTGGCGTTGGCGCGCACAGCAATCAATACCAATACCGTGAAGGGATCTCGCGCGGGGGCGTTGAAGTGAGCTCTGTGCCGAACGCGGATTTCGATTATGTCAGTTATGAATACAGCACCAATACAACGCTGATGGGCGATGTCGGAATCAAACACAAAAATCTAAACATCAACTACAGTGGGCTCGTCCTGAACACTTCAAACGAGCAGCAATTAGAGAATTTTGGCGTTATCGACAAAGATGACGACGCCTCACAAGGGGGTGGATTTATTCAGCGCGCGGTTTTTACCCGCACCAACCTCATCGTAAACCAATTGCATGCAGACTATAAAGTAAGCGATCGCATTAACGTCAATGCTTCTGGCTCTTACAGTTTCCTTCATAGTGCTGAGCCCAATCGCCGTCAAGTCACTTTGGTGCCACAAGATTTGGACGAACCAGACGGACCTAAGTCTTTTGAATTCGTTTCTGCAGCCTCGAGTAATCACCGCTTTTATGCTGATCTCTATGAGGAAGAAATCGCAACTGCCTTTGAAACTTCGATAAAGCTGTTTAAAAATGATCAAGACGAGTTTGATGGCAATCTTGCTTTAGGTTTTAGTTCACGTGACAAAGAAGTCGATTTTTCCGCCACCCAATTTAACTTTCGTATCAATCGTGGTGCTGGGATTGTTCAGCCAATTGTCGAAAACATTTATGATGTTGACGCCTACTTTAATCAGGACAACCTCAATGCTGGATTATTTCGAATCGAAACCTTTAGAGGAAGTGCTGATGTGGCCAATGCCCTAGATCCCCAGACCTATGGTGGAACGCAAAGCATCTTGGCTGGATATGCCAACTTCTCGTATACCTTCAATCCTAAATTCACCATGATTGTCGGGTTACGCGGCGAGCAAATCAACCAAGATATCGAATGGTCCACGTCTTTGGATCCTGATGGAGACAGCAACAGTCTCGACGAATTCCAGCTCCTACCCGCGCTTTCAATGAAGTATACCCTTACGGAGGATCAAAACTTTAAGTTTGCCGCAAGCAAAACTTATACACTCCCTCAATACAAGGAACGTGCTCCATTTTTATTCCAAGAGGTAAACCAAGATTACTTTGGTAATCCATTTTTGTCCGCTTCCACAAACTACAATATTGATGCTAAATGGGAATTGTTTCCTTCAAATTCGGAACTTCTCTCGATTGGTCTATTTGCCAAAATCATCCAAAATCCGATCAATACGGTAACGATTCAGTCGGCCGCAAATGATATTAGCTGGGCCAATACTGGAGATCAAGCCACTGCCCTTGGTATTGAGGTTGAATCGCGTAAGGTGCTGATGAGCCGTGAAACAGAATATGCTGACTTTACCAATACGCAGAAACTTACCGCCGGGTTGAACCTCGCCTTTATGGATACAAACCAAGATTTGAACGGCGAAAAAGTTTTTCAGGAGGCCGGCCTTAGTTTCGATCCAACTTATTCGTCAACAGGAATTACTGGAGCGTCTGATTTAGTAGCCAATGCCGATATCAGTTTTTATAAAGACTTTAAAGAACACAAAAATGTGCTCATTACCCTGGCAGCGAACTATTTCTCAGACCGAATATTTGCCTTAGGAAACTTTGGAAAAGGAAATATCGTCGAAAAAGGAGTGCCGACTTTGGACTTTGTAGCCAAGTCACAAATCACCAAACAACTGAGCATAGGCCTTTCCGCCAAAAACCTTTTAAACCCGAGCATTGAACGATTCCAAGAAGCCGTAGATGGCGATGTAAACCCCATTCGCGACCGAATTCAGGAACAAGCCACCACTGTGCTTTCATTCAAGCGCGGTTATGATTTGAAAATTTCTCTCAATTATATTTTTTAAATACTCATCAATCAATTCAAACAGTTATTAATTAAAATCAAAAAAAAATGAAACGATCTATTGTAAAATTAAGTTTAGGTATGGCGCTTTTGGCTGTAGCTTATTCTTGTAGCAAGGACGACGGTAATACGCCAGATCCTCAGGCAGCAACCTGTGATGACGGAATCCAAAACGGTGATGAAACCGGTGTTGACTGTGGTGGTTCTGCTTGTGACCCTTGTGCGGTTGACAATATCTTAGAAGGTGATGTTACTACTGATGTAACCTTAGACGCCGCTATCGGATATGAACTTGCTGGAGCTTATGTAGTGCGCTCAGGTGCGTCACTTACTATTCCAGCAGGGACAGTTATCTCTGCTACTGGTGGTACTTCTGCTTATATCGCTGTAGAGCGTGGAGCACAAATCTTTATTAACGGTAACGCTTCTGCTCCTGTAGTAATGACCTCAGGTGCGTCAAGCCCAGCACCAGGTGACTGGGGTGGACTTGTGGTTTGTGGTGATGCGCCGACCAACAAAGGATCCAATGTAACTTCAGAGGTTGCTGATTTGACTTACGGTGGAAGCAACGCTAATGACAACTCAGGATCTATTCGTTACTTACGCGTAGAATACACTGGAGCTACATTCTCTAACGATAAAGAGTTCAACGGTGTTTCTCTATTCGGAGTTGGCGCAGGAACTACCTTTGAGTATGTTCAGTCTTACCAAGGTGGTGACGACGGAATTGAGTTCTTCGGAGGAACTGTAGACGGGGACAACTTAGTGTCTATCGGAAGTGGGGACGATTCTATCGACTTCGCTGACGGATGGCAAGGAAATGGTACTGACTGGTACATTGCCGATGGGGCCAAAGCGGGAATCGAAGGATCGAACAACGGCGACGATGGAAACGCACAGCCTGTAACGACGACGACACTTACAAACATTACTGTAGTCGGTCCAGTTACTGAAGGCGCCTTGTACTTCAAAGAAGGTGGTGGAAACTTTACCATCAACAACTTCTACACAAGTAATGTTGATTTAGGGGTAAAAGTAAAAGACACAGATGCCGAGGCCGCTGCGCGCATCGAAGCTGGTGCCTTAGCGATCAACAACATCCAATTTGCTGATGCTCCTGCTGGTTTAGAAATCACAGATTATCTTGGGGCTAACCAATCGTTCTACACTCAAGGGGTGAATACAGGTGCTGGTAATGGTGCTTCTTCACCGGACTGGGCTGCTGGATGGACTGTCGGTCTTGACAACAGTGGACCTTCAGGTTCTGAAAACCTTGCGGGTGAAGTAACTGGTGATGTTACTTTAGATGCGGGTATCAATTATCAATTAACCAGTGCTTTTGTCGTACAGAGCGGGGCGTCATTGACTATTCCTGCAGGAACGACTATTCGTGCTACTGGCGGGACCGCAGCATATATCGCTGTAGCGCGCGGAGGACAAATCTTTATCGAAGGAACCGCGTCTAACCCAGTGGTTATGACCTCTGGTTCATCAAACCCTGCCCCTGGGGATTGGGGAGGACTTGTGGTCTGTGGTGATGCACCAACAAACAAAGGGAGCAACGTCACTTCTGAAGTTGCTGACTTGACTTATGGTGGAAGCAATATGATGGACAACTCTGGTTCTATCCGTTACTTACGTGTGGAATACACTGGAGCTACATTCTCTAACGATAAAGAGTTTAACGGTGTTTCTTTATTTGGTGTGGGCGCTGGAACTACTTTTGAGTATGTTCAGTCTTACCAAGGTGGTGACGACGGCATCGAGTTCTTTGGAGGAACAGTTTCTGGAGATTATCTAGTGTCAATCGGAAGTGGTGACGATTCTATCGACTTCGCGGACGGATGGCAAGGAAATGGTTCATTCTGGTATATCAAGGATGGCGCAAAAGCTGGGATCGAAGGATCAAATAATGGTGACGACGGAAATGCAAGTCCTGTAACCACGACTACGCTAAGTAATATTACTGTAGTCGGTCCTGTTACCGAAGGTGCGCTTTACTTCAAAGAAGGTGGAGGATCATTTACAATCACAAACTTCTACACGGACGCCATTGACCTTGGTGTTAAAGTAAAAGATACTGACGCAGAAGCTGCTGTTCGCATCGAGAATGGTGACTTAAGCATCAATCCAATGCAATTCGACAATCCAGCTGCTGGATTTGAAATCACTGATTACATTGGAGCAAACCAAAGCTTTGTCGTAGAAGGACCAACTTCAGGAGCAGGAAATGGTGCCGCGGCACCAAGCTGGGCTTCTGGATGGACTTCAGGACTATAAGCATTATCAATTAAGTGTTGTTCGCTGTATGACATGATATACGGCAAAAGAAAAACGGCCTCCCTCGGGAGGCCGTTTTGTTTTAATTTAGCTATTTTATACTATTTGTCATAACGGGTCACCACGGTTTGGTCATTCATTTCAAGGTGGGTAACCTGAGCAATTTTAGAAGTATCATATTCGACCAATATCAATCGATCATTATTATAAAAACTCCATAATCCAACTTTTTTTCCATTAAAATATTGACCTTGAGACTGTTTTTCTCCCTTGTCATTATAACTCGTCCACAACCCATGTAATTTATTCGTAAGGTTATATGTTCCCGTTTGAGCTACAGTACCATTGTCATGATAAAATTTTGCTATAATTTGTTCTCCCTCAATTACGAAAGAATTTTTGTGTTCACTTTGCGCATTGACCACAGTCAGTAGCATCGATAAAGCGATTGTAAGCGTTAGATTTTTCATAAGTTCTGCGTTTAGACACTGCTAAGATAATAAATTATAACATTCAATTAATGTTTAGGTAACATTAAATTAACATTAAACTCTGAAAACCCTCATTTTCAGGTATTTATAATTTAATCCTTTTAGGCTTAATTAATAAAATCATAATGTTCTAGTGATAATTTATCGATGTTTTAGTGTTTATTTCACATGTGTTTTAAATCACACCAGGCTTGGTTTTTGCCGACCAGCCCAATAAAAGGTCGCGAAACGCGACCTTTTATATTTATATGATTAACACAAGAATAAAGCCCTCACATTTCTTTAAATGACCGAGGATAGTTTATTTTTGAATCTGTCTAGGAAACAGTTCTAAACGAATACTTTTTATGTAAAAACCATGGAAACAACTTACATTTTTCTACTTGTTGTATTGGCCTTACTCGCAATCACCGATTTAATTGTAGGTGTGAGCAATGATGCTGTGAACTTTTTGAATTCTGCTATTGGGTCAAAAGCTATTTCTTTCAGAACCATAATGATTATTGTTAGTGTCGGAATATTTTTGGGCGCTGTTTTTTCGAGTGGAATGATGGAAGTTGCCCGAAAGGGAATTTTTGTGCCGAGCCAATTTTACTTCGACGAAATAATGATCATTTTCCTCGCGGTTATGATTACCGATATTTTACTTCTCGATTTTTTCAACACCCTCGGCATGCCCACTTCTACCACGGTGTCCATTGTATTTGAGCTCCTAGGCGCCGCTGTAATCATATCGGCCTTAAAAATATTAGTGGAACAAAATGGGTCGATTACAGAAATAACCCAGTATATCAATACGACGAAAGCCACTGAGATAATTGTTGGCATCTTATTGTCCGTGTTTATCGCGTTTATCGTCGGGGCAATTGTTCAATGGATCTCGCGCTTGATCTTTACATTTCAGTACAATAATAAAATGAAAGCCCTCGGATCTATTTTCGGCGGCTTGGCCTTAGCATCAATTTTCTATTTTATCCTGTATAAAGGACTAAAAGGCACTCCCTATTACGATTCATATAAAAATACTCTTGACGAACAGCTATGGGTGATTCTGTTCGTGATCACCTTATCATGTACCCTTTTTTCTTTTGTCTTTACCAACGTGTTCAAAAAGAACATCCTGGTTGTTGTAGTAGGCGCAGGAACATTTGGTTTGGCGCTGGCCTTCGCGGGAAATGATTTGGTCAATTTCATTGGTGTACCCCTGGCCGCATACCACTCTTTTGAGGCTTGGTCTTCTTCTGGTGTAATCCCAAGCGAATTCTCCATGGTTGTCCTGGAACAAAAAGTTCCTGCAGAATCATTAATCCTTTTGTTCTCAGGAGGAATTATGGTGCTCACCTTATGGTTTTCAAAGAAAGCTAAAACGGTCACCGAAACAACAATCAATTTATCAAGACAAGGCGACGGTTATGAAAAATTCAAGCCGAATTTAGTAGCCCGTTATCTTGTCAGATTAGGAGTATGGCTCGGAGACTTTACCTACAAAGGATTGCCAAACCAAACAATAACAAAAATAAACAGGAGGTTTGCCAATGATTTTGAAGATGCGACCTTTATCAACAATGACGACGCCCCTGCTTTCGATCTAATTCGTGCCTCTGTAAATTTGGTTGTTGCGGGTATTTTAATTTCCTTGGCGACTTCCATGAAATTACCCCTTTCAACAACTTACGTGACCTTTATGGTCGCTATGGGAACTTCTCTTGCAGACCGTGCGTGGGGTCGCGAAAGCGCCATTTATCGCGTTGCTGGAGTTATTAACATTATTGGTGGATGGTTCCTGACTGCTCTTGTCGCATTTTTAGTAGCCGGAATTCTGGCCTGGATATTTTACTATGGCGGCATTGTATCCATAGTCGTGGTGTTAATGCTCACGATTGGTGTTTTATTCAGGAACTATATCCTTCATAACACCAACAGTATCATTAGTTTTAAAACACTCAGAATTAGTTCGGAAAATAAAAGTATTGACCAGATTATCGAAGAAAGCTCCACGAGTATATCACAAATATTGAATAACACCTTATCGGTCTATTCCAATAATTTCACGGGGCTGGCTAAACGAGATGAAAAAGCGCTGAAGAAAAATAAAAAAGATGCGGACAAACTCATCAATGACATTGAAGAATTAAGAGGAGATTTGTTCTACTTCATTAAGGGACTTGAAGAAAATAGTCTTGATGGCAGTAAATTTTATATCGATATGCTTGTCCATCTAACGGACTTAGGTCAATCCTTAGAGCTCATTACGCGCAAAAGCTACAAACATGTAATCAATAACCATAAATCATTGAGATTTAGTCAAATAAAGGAATTTCAGGAGGTCAACAAATCCTTGACCTCCATATTTATTCAACTCGAGAGCATCTATAAAAACATGCAATTTGACACCCTTGAGCCACAGGTGTCGGAAATGAAATCGTTGAGCAATAGCATTTCGAATAAAATCAACAACCAAGTGGCCCAAACGCGCGCAGAAGAATCGAGCCCAAAAAATACAGCGCTCTATTTTAGTTTAATGTTAGAAACTAAAGATTTAATAGATTCGTCAACAAAACTTATTGAATTATACCGTACGGCAACTAATTAAGAGCCACACATCAAGCAGTCCTCGTCATTTTCAGCAGCATTTTTACCTTGAGCCAACATATCGCGTAGCTCTGCCGCCGTCAATGGCTTTTCATTGACTGCAGAAACCGCTTCAACCTTTGAAGCTTCGGCAGCGACTGGCTCTTTCTTGGCCTCATTACTCAAAGTAAATTTGATGGCGTCTACAGCGCTCTTGGTGCGCAAATAATACATCCCTGTTTTCAAACCACTTTGCCATGCGTAGAAGTGCATTGACGTAAGTTTAGCCATATTGGCATTTTCCATAAATAGGTTCAAAGATTGTGACTGATCAATGAAATATCCTCTATGACGAGACATATCAATAATGTCCTTCATCGAGAGCTCCCAAACCGTCTTATAAAGCTCTTTTAAATCTTGTGGAATACCTTCAATGTGCTGTATAGATCCATTGGCACGCATAATCTCTTCTTTCAGGGTATCATTCCAAAGACCAAGACCAACAAGATCCTCAAGCAGGTGCTTGTTAACAACGATAAACTCACCAGACAATACACGGCGCGTGTAAATGTTAGAGGTATAAGGCTCAAAGGCTTCATTATTTCCTAAAATCTGAGAGGTAGAGGCCGTGGGCATTGGCGCGACAAGCAATGAATTACGCACGCCATACTTTTTTACATCCTTTCTGAGCTTTGCCCAATCCCATCGGCCGCTGAGTTCTTCGTCTTTAATATTCCACAAATTGTGTTGGAATAAACCTTCTGAAATCGGTGAGCCTTTGTAAGTCTCATAAGCCCCATCTTCCTTGGCTTCTTCCATTGAAGCGGTTACAGCCGCGAAATAAAGGGTTTCAAAGATCTCTTGGTTAAGCTTTTTAGCCTCATCACTGGTAAAAGGCATGCGCAATAAAATAAAGGCATCTGCTAACCCTTGAACACCTAATCCTACCGGGCGATGTCTAAAGTTTGAATTCTGCGCCTCGATCACGGGGTAATAGTTGCGATCAATGACGCGATTGAGGTTTTTAGTAACGCGTTTGGTCACACGGAACAACTCCTTGTGGTCAAAGCTTCCATTTTTAACGAACATGGGCAGCGCAATTGACGCCAAGTTACACACGGCTACTTCATCCTCTGAGGTATACTCAAGGATCTCTGTACACAAGTTTGAGGAACGTATGGTTCCCAAGTTCTTTTGATTGCTCTTGCGGTTGGCCGCATCCTTATAAAGCATATAGGGTGTTCCGGTCTCAATTTGAGATTCAAGAATTTTCTCCCAAAGCTCACGGGCTCTGATCGTCTTACGGCCTTTCTTTTCGGCCTCATAGTGCTCATACATGCGATCAAAGTCCTCCCCATAAGTGTCGTACAGGCCAGGACACTCATTAGGACACATCAAGGTCCAGGTACTGTCCTCTTGAACACGTTTCATAAATAAATCTGGAATCCACATAGCGTAAAACAAATCACGAGCACGCATTTCTTCTTTTCCGTGGTTCTTTTTAAGATCTAAGAAATCGAAGATATCGGCATGCCATGGTTCTACATAAATCGCAAAACTTCCCTTGCGCTTTCCACCACCTTGGTCTACATAGCGGGCGGTGTCATTAAATACACGCAACATCGGTACAATACCGTTTGACGTCCCATTTGTCCCAGAAATATAAGATCCTGTAGCGCGGATGTTATGAATGCTCAAACCGATTCCTCCGGCAGACTGAGAAATTTTTGCCGTTTGCTTTAAGGTATCGTATATACCATCGATACTGTCATCTTTCATGGTCAATAAAAAGCAAGATGACATCTGCGGTTTAGGAGTACCACTGTTGAATAAAGTCGGTGTCGCGTGTGTAAAGAACTTTTTGGACATCAACTCATAAGTTTCTTTGGCTGCTGCCAAATCATTGAGGTGAATCCCGACAGAAACACGCATTAACATGTGCTGAGGGCGCTCTACAATTTGCCCGTTAAGTTTGAGCAGATAAGAACGTTCAAGGGTTTTAAAACCAAAATAATCGTAATTAAAATCGCGGTTATAGATGATCGCTGAGTCTAGCATCTCAGCGTTATCCTTAATGACCTTATAGACTTCATCACTCAGAAGCGGTGCTTTTTTCCCTGTGCGTGGATTGACGTACTCATAGAGGTCTGTCATCACTTCCGAAAACGACTTTTTGGTGTTCTTGTGCAAGTTAGATACGGAGATGCGTGCCGCTAAAATGGCATAGTCCGGGTGAGACACCGTCATGGTTGCGGCAACTTCAGCGGCCAAATTATCCAATTCACTGGTTGTTACCCCGTCATATAGGCCTTCAATAACGCGCATGGCGACCTTTACCGGGTCAACTAACTCATTGAGCCCATAACAAAGTTTCTTAATTCTCGCCGTGATTTTGTCAAACATCACGGGCTCCTTGTGGCCGTCTCTCTTAATTACATTCATGTTGCTAGATGTGTTTTTATGTTTAGTTAGTTGTTTTAAAGCCCAGAGACGACGAACCCTCCCAAATAAATGGTTCGGCACCTAGAGTAACTTTAAGGACCCGTTTAAAACGCGCCTTCCTCGGGTTTAAAAATCTGCGTCGAAGCTGATTTTATTCGATTCCTTGTCTTTGTTTGTCACTCCTGCCTTTTGATACTCAGAAACGCGCTTCTCAAAGAAGTTTGTTTTCCCCTGCAGCGAAATCATATCCATAAAATCGAAAGGGTTGCTGGAGTTGTATTCCTTGTCACAGCCAAGCTCGACTAAGAGACGATCGGTGACAAACTCGAGATATTGAGTCATCAGTTTCGCGTTCATCCCGATCAAACTAATCGGCAGTGATTCGGTGATGAACTCACGCTCAATATTGAGGGCATCGATGATTATTTCTCTGATACGCTCTTTCGTAACTTTGTTCACCAGGTGATGGTTGTGTAAGTGCACCGCAAAATCACAGTGTACGCCTTCATCGCGTGAGATTAACTCATTTGAGAAGGTCAAGCCTGGCATTAACCCGCGCTTTTTCAACCAAAAAATGGAACAAAATGCCCCTGAAAAGAAGATGCCCTCTACGGCGGCAAAAGCAATGAGACGCTCTGCAAAACTTGGGCTGTCAATCCATTTCAAAGCCCAATCTGCTTTTTTCTTGATCGCCGGGAAATTTTCGATGGCCTGAAACAACACATCTTTTTCCTTATCGTCTTTGACGTATGTATCGATCAAAAGCGAATAGGTTTCACTGTGGATGTTTTCCATCATGATTTGGAACCCATAAAAGAATTTCGCTTCACTGTACTGAACTTCATTGACAAAGTTCTCAGCGAGATTTTCGTTTACTATACCATCACTTGCAGCAAAAAATGCGAGAATGTGTTTGATGAAGTAGCGCTCGTCGTCATTTAATTTATCTGCCCAATCGGTCAGATCTTGATGTAAATCAATTTCTTCAGCGGTCCAAAAACTGGCTTCACTCTTTTTGTACCAATCCCAAATATCATGGTGTTGAATGGGGAATATTACAAATCTGTTTTTGTTTTCAGCTAAAATAGGTTCAACGGCGCTCATGTGTCCTCTTCTTTAAAAATTAAATTTTTTGTGATTACTAGGGACTAACAAATATGAAAAAAATATGAGCGACACCCGGAAATATTAATCATCTCTTTTTAACAAAGTTTTCAACATGCTGTCGAATTTTTTTGTCCGCGTTGAATTGTTCAAAAGTTTTATAAAATACTGATTTACAGAATATTACTTTGAAAAAAATAAAGCCTAGAAAAGCGAGTTAAATTTCTGAAGATGTCGTGCTCACCCCTTATAAATGGGCCTTTTTTTAGAAATTTTACCCCTGGTTAAAAAGGTCAAAAATCACACTAAAATCAAAAGTTATTAACGAGCCAAAAAGCAATCCATTAATCTACTTCCCGGCTAGGATTTTGATTCTGATCCTTGAAGGTTTTCGCCACAAGGGCAAGCTCATCGTACCAATCAGGACCAAATTTTCGAATTAAAGCCTCTTTGACAAATTGATAAACAGGCACTTTTAAGGACGCCCCAAGAACACAAGCATCACTGCAAATAGGCCAGCGGTGATAATTCACGGCGCTAAACTCGGAGTAGTCCTGAACACGTACCGGATACAAATGACATGAAATTGGTTTTTGAACATCTACGGCCCCCGCTTTGTAAGCCCGTTCAATCCCACAATGCGCCGACCCATCGGGTTCAAAATGAGTATAGGCACACTCTCTGCCTTGCACGAGCGGTGTTTCGTATTCACCCGTCTCCAATTCAATAAAAGCCCCTTGCGTGTCTAGCGCCTCGATTCCCGCCTTTGGCAAAAACGGTTCAATCTTGCTTTGGTTTTCCACCAGCCACTGCGCCTCCTCTTTGGAAAGCGGCGCACCAGCCTCACCTTCAACACAACACGCTCCTTTACAAGCGTTGAGATTGCAAACAAAATCTTGATCAATCAGGGCCTCAGAGACCAATGTCTTTCCTATTTGAAACATGAATCAAAGATAATATCAATTTAAATTCATGGAAGCCTGCAAAGGATTATTTGTTTGTGTAATTTTGTGCCAAATCTATGGCATGGCCTTCAATTTCAAAGAAATATTTACGGCGAGTATGGTTCTTTTTGCCGTAATCGACATAATCGGTAACATCCCCATTGTCATTACTTTACGCAAAAAAGCGGGGCACATTCACAGTGAAAAAGCCTCTGTGATTGCGGCTATTGTCATGATCTTTTTTCTCTTTTTGGGGGAAGAAATTTTGAATCTAATTGGTATCAATGTCAATGAATTTGCGGTTGCGGGTTCCTTTATTTTATTTTTTATTGCCCTAGAGATGATTCTTGGGATAACCCTTTTTAAAGACGACGGAAGCTCACCAGATATGGCTTCAGTATTCCCTTTGGCCTTTCCCATGCTTGCTGGACCCGGAACCTTGACCACATTACTCTCACTGCGCGCAGAGTTTGCCTTGGAGAATGTAATCATTTCCATAGTACTCAATGTAATCGTGATTTACGCTGTTTTAAAAACATCATCCAAGCTTCAGTCCATTTTGGGAAAAAACGGCATTGGAATCATTCAGAAAGTCTTTGGTGTGATTCTTTTGGCCATCGCGGTAAAACTTTTCACATCGAATATTCAAGAATTATTTATTTGACCCCAAACCCATGAAATATTTTAGATACGTCCTGATTTCCATTGCCGTTATCCTAATCGTTTATAACGCGACGATCCTTGATTTTAATGCGCCACTGCAGGGCGACAGCCAAATAGCGCTCATCGGGATTTTGGCCTCAGCCTCTGTGATTGTTCTGTTGCTTATTCTGATTCAAGCAGAACGTGTGAAGCAGCGTCACAAGGGACGTTAATCTAAGCGGACCAACTGGTCAACGGCAATACCCGCCTTTTTAAGAAACAATAACCCTGAATCGTCTTTGTACTGGGTGTGATAAACAACGCGCACAATGCCCGCTTGATGGATCAGCTTGCTGCATTGTTGGCAAGGAGACATCGTAATATACAGGGTACTTCCTTTGCAGCTCTGGGTAGAAGAAGCCACTTTCATGATGGCGTTGGCCTCGGCGTGCAAAACGTACCACTTCGTGGTATTGTCTTGGTCCTCACATATATTTTCAAAACCCGTTGGGGTCCCATTGTAGCCGTCACTGATGATCATTTTATCTTTAACAATCAAAGCCCCCACTTGCCTTCTTTTACAGTAAGAAAGCTTTGACCATTCCAAGGCCATTTTCAGATAGGCTTTATCGTATTTGAGCTGTTTTAAAGATCCTTCTTGCATAAGTCGAAGATACTATCATTTAATTAATTTATGGCCAGCTTCCGGTTTCTGCAGCCTTAAATGCGCTCGAGAAGCATGGGTAAGGTCAGTCCGATGATGATTCCCGACATGACCAAAATCCAATCGTTACGATTGATTCTCATCAAGTACTGAGCAATTAAACTCAAGAGAAGTACGCCAAAGACCACCACGAGCTGTGCCCATTCGATTCCCATGGCAAAAGCAAAAAAACTCCCTACGCCCGTATCTTGAGCGATTTGTATAAAATAACGTCCGAAACCAAAACCATGAACCACACCAAAAATCAGCGCTACTGCAAAAAGCAGCCCAATAGACCCTTGCGCTTTACCGCGTAAACGTCGCCCTATATTGTGCAAGGCTGCCGTGATTATCGTTATGGGTATGAGCAATTCGATCAGTACAGCGGGCGCTTGTATATGGCCGTAAAAAGTAGCGACAATCGATGCCGTATGGCCTAAGGTGAATAGCGTCACCAAACCCAATAGTCTCTTCCATTGACCGAGATCATAAGACAAAGTCAAAGCCGCTAAAAACAGCACGTGATCATACGCCTCAAGGTCCAGCACATGTTTATGACCCAGGACAAAAAAGAGTTCAAACTCGTTCATCAAATTAATTGTTTTGGATAGGTTAGCTTCAGATCAATTAGGTCAAATATCGCAATTTCAATTAAAAAGGCCAGCTCTATGAGCTGGCCTTTTACTAAAGAACAAATAACTAATCTTGTTTTATTCCTTAATTAATCGCTTGATCGCGGTGGCGCCCTCTGCCTCAAGCTGTACCAAGTACACCCCAGACGCCAGGTTAGCCACATTCACACTGGCTTCACGGTCCATGTTGCCTAGGTCAACACTTTGGATCAATCGACCATTGATATCATAGATAAGCCTTAAAATATTCAAAAAATCAAATAACTGTACCCCAGACGAGTATAGAAAAATGATGCTTGCTGCCCGGGACTAGGTTATTTTACAAAAAACAAAAACCCCTCAGAGATTTCTGAGGGGTTTAGTACCTTGGGTGGGAATCGAACCCACACTCCGAAGAACACGAGTTTGAGTCGTGCGCGTCTACCAATTCCGCCACCAAGGCAATTGGAGGGCGAAAATAAACAATATTTTCAAATTGTTAGTAATTCTCTAATTCATTTTTGTGTTATGACAACCATAGGATTACTTTTGTAATTCATTAAGAATTTCGTCATGTCTGCACCAACCCCTCAACCAAAAATTTTCGCCTGTAAGCAAAGTCAAGAACTCGCTCAATCTATCGCTCAGTCTTTTGGCATTCCCCTGGGAAAAGTCATTACCTCTACCTATAGCGATGGGGAATTTCAACCCTCTTTTGAAGAATCAGTGCGGGGAAGCCGTGTTTTTATCATTGGGTCAACGTTCCCAAACAGCGACCACCTAATGGAAATGCTCTTAATGCTTGATGCCGCTAAACGGGCCTCAGCAAGACACATTACCGCAGTGCTCCCTTATTTTGGGTGGGCCAGACAAGACCGTAAAGACAAACCCAGAGTTCCAATCGCCGCAAAACTCGTGGCTAAAATGCTAGAGACGGCTGGCGCTACGCGCATCATCACTATGGATCTCCACGCCGATCAAATCCAGGGATTTTTTGAAAAACCCGTAGACCACTTGTTCGCCTCGACGATCTTTTTGCCTTATCTCAAATCGCTGAATTTAGAAAACCTAACGATCGCCTCTCCTGATATGGGTGGTTCAAAAAGGGCCTACGCCTATTCCAAGGCCTTAATGAGTGATGTCGTCATCTGTTATAAACAACGCGCCAAAGCAAATGTTATCGAGCACATGGAACTTATCGGTGAAGTCACGGGTAAAAATGTGGTGCTCGTCGACGATATGGTTGATACCGCCGGAACATTAACTAAGGCCGCCGATGTCATGATGGAGCACGGTGCGCTTAGTGTCCGCGCCATCTGTACACACCCCATACTTTCGGGTAAGGCTTATCAGCGCATAGAAGAGTCTAAACTCGAAGAATTAATCGTGACAGACTCCATTCCACTGCGTCAATCAAGCAACAAAATAAGAGTTTTGAGCTGCGCCGATTTTTTCGCCGATGTTATGGTTCGCGTTAATGAAAATGAGTCGATCAGCTCTAAGTTCATCATGTAATATTTGTTTCATGAATTGGAATTGCCGGCTAAGATTCTAACCCTCGCGACTTGAATCCATTACCCTGTTAGAACCGGTTAAAAAACGGGCGTACCTCTAGCAAAAACCAAAATAAAAATTTACCTTTGCCGCCCCGCAGCGAGAAAATCTCGCCATAAGGGTAATTTATTTATTAAAACAAAATGAAATCAATTACAATCAACGGACTCGAAAGAGAAAGCGTGGGTAAGGTAGCAACCAAGGCCCTACGTAATGCTGGAAAGGTTCCTTGCGTGGTATACGGAGGGGATGCGCCTGTTCACTTTTCAGCAGATGAAATCGCATTTAAAGACTTAGTTTACACCCCTGAGGTACACACCGTCGTAATTGCGCTTAATAACGGTACTCAGGTAGAGTGTATCCTACAAGACATTCAATTCCATCCAGTAACCGATAAAATCTTACACATTGACTTTTATCAAATTTTTGATAACAAAGAAGTTACCCTTGAAATCCCTGTGCGTCTGGTAGGGAATTCTCGAGGAGTGCGTAACGGAGGAAATTTACGCATAGTAAATCGCAAACTTCGCGTTAAGGCCTTGCCGGCAAATCTTCCAGATTTTATTGAGGCAGACATTACCGAGATGCGTATCGGACACAAAATGTACATCGGGACGATCGAACAAGAAAACTTCAAAATCATGCATCCAGATAACACCGTTATCTGTCAGGTTCGCACTTCTCGTACCGCCGTTAATGATACTGATGATGAAGACGAAGATGAAGCAAGCGCTGATGAGGCGGAAGCTCCAGCCGCAGAGGCTCCAGCCGAGTCTTAATTTCAAATTTGAGAATTGTATTTAAAAGCATCCTCTAACGGGATGCTTTTTTTATTTTTACACCTAGATTCTTCTGTTTTTCAAGAACAAAGTTTGTGGCCATGAAAAAGTTTCTTATTGTGGGTTTAGGGAATATCGGTGCGGACTATACCCATACGCGACACAATATTGGCTTTCAAATTCTAGATCATTTTGCGGCGCATCATCAACTTGATTGGCAAACAGTCAAACTAGGGGATCGTGCCGAATACAAAATAAAAGGGCGCACCTTTATTTTGATTAAGCCGAGCACCTACATGAATCTTAGCGGAAAGGCTGTGCTCCACCATTTACGACAAGAAAAATTAGATCCTAGCCAAATGTTAGTGATTACCGATGATCTCAATTTGCCTTTTGGCGCCATTAGACTCAAGGCCAAAGGAAGTGATGGCGGTCATAATGGCCTAAAAGATATTCAGAACGCACTGCAAACCACAGTTTATCCGCGATTTCGTTTTGGAATTAGCAATACCTTCGGCCAAGGACAACAGGTGGATTATGTCTTGGGAAATTGGTCCCCTGAGGAAACCAATTTAATGCCCGAGAGGCTTCAAAAATCCATAGAAATCATTCCTTCATTTGGACTAAGTGGGCTTGCCCAAACGATGAATAGCTTTAATGGAACATAAGATGCAGGTTCATAAACAGGTCCAAGAATTTAACCCAGAACGCGGGAGTGTGATTACCATTGGCACCTTCGACGGGGTCCATTTGGGCCATCGGACCATCCTAAAAAAAGTTGTGAATGAGGCCAGGGTCAGAGACCTAAATGCCGTGCTCCTTACATTTTTTCCGCATCCCAGAATGGTGGTGCAAAAGCAAACCGATTTAAAACTACTCAATACCTTAGATGAGAAAATACAACTCCTCGAAGTCTTGGGGGTTGACCACCTGGTGATTCAACCGTTTACCCAGGAATTTTCGAGGCTGACTGCCGTGGAATACGTGCGCGATCTATTGGTAAATCAACTCAAGGCAAAAAAAATAATTATTGGATACGACCATCGATTTGGACGCAATCGCACAGCTAATATTGACGATTTAAAAGAATTTGGCTTGGTTTACGACTTTGAGGTTGAAGAAATCTCTGCCCAACAAAAGGACGCTGTAGCCATTAGCTCCACAAAAATTCGAAAAGCGCTTGCCTTAGGTGATGTCGATACAGCGAATACGTATCTCGGAGGGGCATATCCCTTAAGCGGTATTGTGATCAAGGGTCAATCCCTAGGTCAAACGTTAGGTTATCCCACCGCAAATTTTGTTGTCGCCGAATCCTATAAATTATTGCCAAAACAAGGCGTTTATCTCAGTTCGGCCGTAATCGATGGACACCCCTATTTTGGCGTAACCAATATCGGGACCAATCCAACCGTCGGCGGCGTTGACCCTCGGGTAGAAACTCATTTTTTGGCGCTCAATGCCGATCTTTACGACCGGCCTTTACAAATTAAGCTCCTGAGTAGAATTCGCGATCAAAAAATCTTCCCTGATTTAAGTGCTTTGAAATCAGCTATTGCCGCGGATATTCAACACGCTACTGGTCTCATTCCAAAATTCAAGAACGGTGTGGTTTAAGCCTGTTGACAATATTGGGCTTGTGCTCTGGCGAATCGTTTTTGGCCTGCTCATCGCCCTAGAGTCATTCGGCGCCTTAATCACAGGATGGGTTAAAGAAGTGTTGATCGAGCCTACTTTTACGTTTAGCTTTATTGGTTTTGAGTGGTTGCAGCCGCTGCCCGGATGGGGTATGTACGCCTATTACACTTTAATGGGGCTGAGTGGTTTGGCTATTATGTTCGGTTATCGATATCGCTGGAGTATGCTTCTTTTTGCCCTATTGTGGACCGGGTCTTACCTGATGCAAAAATCAGCCTATAACAATCATTATTATCTATTATGCCTGCTCTCATGGCTCATGGTTTTTCTTCCTGCGGCCAAAGACGTGTCTTGGGACACCCTAAAAACAGGTAAACGAAGCCCCCTGATGCCTTTTTGGGTCCTGATTTTGATGATTGGCCAGGTGTGGATTGTCTTCACCTATGCTGCCTTGGCCAAGCTTTACCCCGATTGGCTGGATGGCAAAGTCATTGCCCTATTCATGGAAGGCAAAAAAAGCTATCCGATCATAGGCCCATGGCTCCAAGATGAATTGCTTCAAAAAACACTTATTTGGGGCGGCATATTTTTTGACGCCTTGATCATTCCTGCGCTTCTTTGGCGGCGTACCCGAGTAATCGCCTTTATCCTATCCCTGGGATTTCATTTATTCAATTCCATTGTTTTTCAAATTGGGATATTTCCCTACATGAGTATCGCTTTTGCCTTCTTGTTTTTCTCCCCGCAGACCCTACGTCAAAAATTTGGGCGCTGGATCACCCGCTTTGAAACCCGAGTTCAAAACAAGTTAGACCAATCCCAATGCGTAAAACGGCAGATTCAACACCTCAGCCCGGCAAAACAACCTTGGATTCCGGCACTCATTGTGGTCTATCTCGTGATCCAAGTGCTGCTTCCGCTGCGCCACCATTTAATAAAAGACTCTGTTCTTTGGACCGAAGAAGGCCACCGAATGAGCTGGCGCATGATGCTCAGGGCCCGCAAAGGCATCACGAGCTTTTATGTGATGGAACCAGGAACAGGGGTAAAATCCGTTTATCCTTTGCGCGATTTAGTCACCCAAAAACAACTTAAAATGCTTTCTTCTCATCCAGATTTCATCTGGCAAATGGCACAAAAAATTAAAGCAATAGAGGCCGAAAAAGGACGTGAGGTAGGGGTTTATGTGCGCAGCCGTGTCAGCATTAATGGACGCGAATACAGCCCGTTGATCAGCCCGGAGGTTAATCTGGCCGAGGAGCCCTGGGATCCTTGGAGACACCATGACTGGATATTGCCCAGTCCATTTTGAGCAAAAACGGACAAAGAATCCCGTCCGGGCCTTAAAAGCATCTAATTTTCGCTAAATTTGACCCGCTAAATAAAGCTATAATGTTACAAGTATCCCAGATTCGAGAGCAATACGATCAATCCATTGAGGCCCTAGCAAAAAGAGGGGTTGATGCGCGTGAAGTTTTTGATCGCGTCCTTAAATTGGACGAGCAAAGACGTGCCACACAAGCGCAGTTAGACGAAACCTTAGCACAGTCAAATACATTTTCAAAAGAAATAGGTCAGTTGTTCCAAAATGGCCAGCCGCAAAAGGCCAATATTCTCAAGGAAAAAACGACCCAGTTAAAGGCCCAGTCCAAGGTTTTGCAAGAGCAGCTCAGCGAATTTGCCCAGGCCCTTCAGGAAGTCCTTTGGACGATCCCAAACCTACCCAATGCAATCGTCCCTGCTGGCAGTAGTGATCAAGACAATGAAGTGGTGCTTCAGGAGGGCGATATTCCTTCCTTACACGAAGGGGCTTTACCCCACTGGGAATTGGCCAAAATCTATGACCTGATCGATTTTGAGCTTGGCGTAAAAATAACTGGGGCAGGGTTTCCCGTTTATAAGGGCTATGGGGCGCGGTTACAGCGTGCGCTGATCGCTTATTTCTTGGACAAAAATACCAATGCGGGGTATACTGAATACCAGGTGCCGCACTTGGTGAACGAAGCTTCAGGCTTTGGCACAGGACAATTACCCGACAAAGAAGGGCAAATGTATCATGTCACTGGGGATAACCTCTATCTCATCCCCACTGCAGAGGTCCCGGTAACCAATTTATTTCGGGATGTATTGCTCAATCAAAGCGATCTTCCTGTATGTTGCACGGGTTATACACCTTGTTTTAGAAGAGAGGCCGGAAGTTACGGGGCTCATGTGCGCGGGCTCAATCGCCTTCATCAATTTGATAAGGTAGAAATTGTGCGCATAGAACATCCGGACAACAGTTATCAGGCTTTAGACCAAATGGTTGGCCATGTTCAGGAGATCCTTCGTGAATTAAATTTACCGTATCGCATTTTGAGATTGTGTGGGGGGGACCTTGGATTTACTTCTGCCTTAACCTACGACTTTGAAGTGTTTTCTACGGCTCAAGACCGCTGGTTGGAAATCTCCTCTGTATCTAATTTTGAAACTTTCCAGGCGAATCGTCTTAAATTGCGCTTTAAGGACAATGACGGGAACAACAAGCTAGCGCACACACTCAATGGCAGCGCCCTTGCACTGCCCCGTGTGATGGCTGGAATCCTAGAAAATTATCAAACCCCTGATGGAATTAAAATCCCTGAAGTCCTAGTTCCCTATTGCGGATTTGATTTTATTCCGGCCCCCGGGAAGTAAGGTTTTTTGGCTTGAATCCAAGGTCATCTCAAGACATGTGGTATCTTTAAGGCATGAGATTCTGGGCTTACATTTTGCCAATAATGTTGTTTTGTGCCCCAATTTGGGCACAAAAAGAGGCTCTGGCCGAAAATTACTTTGAACAAGGAGCCTATGATAAAGCCTTGAGCCTATATCAGCGTTTGGTTGAAGAGCAACCGCGTCAACCAAAATACGTGCTTGGACTCGTGAACACTTATCAGGAACTGAGTCAATTTGATGAGGCTGAAAATCTGCTCAAATCGAGACTTCGCGAGCCTCGAATTTATCCCCTTTACTATATTGCCCTGGCAAACAATTTTAACAGGCAACGTCAAATAGACTCTGCACAATTCTATATCGACAAGGCCCTTGATTACACCTTTGAGCAGCCCAATTATACTGTTTCTATGGGCAAAGCACTAACTGATCTAAGTCTATTGGGTGCCGCGAAAATCCTTTATCAGGGGGTCATGCAGCGCTATCCTGAAAAGGATTTCAATTTACAACTTGCACGCGTCTACGGGGAGCTTGGCGCGCTGGAACCCATGTTCGAAACGTATTTAACCTTGATGGAATCCACACCAAGGTTTATACCCAGTATCCAACGCTATCTTGAGACCTATATCACTGAAGACCCCTTAAATCCCGGCAATATTGAATTAAAGACCGCATTAATTAAACGCTTATCCCAGGGGCAAGAACCGCTTTACAACAGTCTATTGAGTTGGCTTTTTGCCCAGCAAAAAGAATACGGCAAGGCCTTTATTCAAGAAAAAGCCATTTTTATGCGCAGTCCTGGCGACTTGACCGGAATTAAACAATTGGGCTATGCCGCCTTGAATGATCAGCAGCCGATTATGGCCAAAACCATTTTTAGCTTTGTTTTAGAAACGGCCGTGGACCCTAGAGAGCGTCTTGCGGCCCATTTGGAGATTTTACGCCTGGATAGAAGCATGAAACAGCGCCCGGCCCAAGAAATTGAACTGAGCTATACTGAATTAATTCAGCAATACCGGGCCTTTGACCTGACCCAACTCAAATTAGATTACGCCCACTTACTTGCCTTTGACCTTGATCAATCCCAGAAGGCCATCGACCTGTTGGACAGGGCCGCAGAACGGGCCGAAAAATCATATGCCGAAGGACGGCTGCGTTTATTGCTCGGCGATATCTTGGTTTTTAATGGGCAATACAATCAAGCCCTCGTGAATTATGCCCTAGTTCAAAGTGTGCTCAAAGATGATGACTTGGCTCAAGAAGCTAAATTCAAGGAAGCCCAAACAAGTTATTTTCGGGGGGATTTTGAATGGGCCCAAACCCAATTAAAAGTCTTGAAATCTTCGACGGCTCAAAAAATGTCCAATGACGCCATAGCCCTACATGTTTTGATCAACGAAAACACCCTGGAAGACTCCACGCAAATTGCCTTAAAAAAGTTTGCCGGTGCCCAGTTACTCATGCATCAAAAAAAATATTCCAGCGCAATCGAAGCCTTGAATACATTGCAGCTGCAGGAGCCAATGGATCGACTGGCCGATGATATTCTTCATAACTTAGGGAGCCTCTATCGGCTCACGCAAGCCCCTGAACTGGCCAAAGTCCAATGGGAAACTTTAATTCGTGAATACCCCGATAGTGTCTATATCGATGATGCCCTTTTTGCCTTATCAGAGTTAATGCTTTTGGAATTTAAGGTCCCTGAACAAGCCCAAAACTATCTAGAAGAGATCATCTTTAACCACGCCGATAGTATCTATTTTATCGATGCGCAAAAACAATATCGAAAACTACGTGGAGACCAAATCAATTAATTTGACGCAAAACCGTAAAGCCTGTGTACATTTATAACGTTACCATAACCCTAGAACCCGAAATAGAAACTCATTGGCTTGAGTGGATGCAGCAAGTGCATATTCCAGAGATGATCCAAACCGGTAAATTCTCAGGGGCCCTGATGACAAGGGTCATTACTGATCAAGACTTAGGCGGTCCGACTTATTCAGTTCAATACCGCTGTAAAAGCAAAGAAATACTGCAAGACTATTATCGCGAAGATGCCGAAAAATTAAGAGCACGAAGCGCCCGATTTGCGGGCAAATTTATTGCCTTTCGCACCGAACTCGATGTGATCCAAGAATTCTCATGAGTGTACGTCCTAAAAAACATCTCGGTCAACATTTCCTCAAGGATCGCAGTATCGCCCAACGCATCGCGGAATTACTCACTGGTGTTGGCTACGAACATTTATTAGAAATCGGCCCTGGTACTGGGGTGTTAACACAATATTTAATCAATAAACCATGGCAACTTATCGCCCTTGATTTAGATCAAGAATCTATTGATTATCTTAACGAGTATTACACGCCAAGTGAACTTACCGTTCGCTACGGGGATGTCTTAAAGGACGATTTTACGGATTTATTTGGTGTGAATCCTTTTGCCATAGTCGGTAATTTCCCTTATAACATCTCCTCGCAAATTGTATTTAAAACCATTGAATGGCGGCACCAAATCCCGGAGTTTTGTGGTATGTTTCAAAAGGAAGTAGCCCAGCGCATCTGTGCCGCGCCTGGAAGCAAAACCTACGGTATACTTTCGGTGTTAACCCAGGCTTATTACAAAGCCGAGTACCAATTTACCGTTCCGCCCGGGGTTTTTCATCCGCCCCCAAAGGTCGATTCTGGAGTCTTACGCCTTACGCGGCATGATGATCTGGAGCTTCCTTGTGATGAGGCTTTGTTTTTTAAAGTCGTGAAAACCAGTTTTCAACAACGTCGTAAAACCCTGCGTAACAGCTTAAAAATATTCAATATCTCTCAAAAACTCGAAGAAGATAGTATCTTTGCGAGGCGTCCGGAGCAATTGTCTGTTGCGGAATTCATTACGCTCACCCAAAAAATGGAAAGCGATGGCATTTCAACTCACTCCTGAATTCTTAGAGAACGTCGAGCAGTTGGTCGCGCAAAAAAAGCGCAAAGCCATACGTGACCTTATGGGAGAGTTTCACTTCGCCGATCTTGCCGAAGTGCTCGATGCCCTTGAAACCGAGCAAGCGACTTATCTCGTAAAATCCCTTGAAAGCGATGTTACCTCAGAGGCGCTCATGGAGCTCGATGACGACGTTCGTGAAAAAATTCTGGGTCGTCTTTCCCCAAATGAAATCGCCAGGGAACTTGAAGAAATGGATACCGATGATGCTGCCGATGTCGTGTCGGAGCTCGATATTGCAATCCAGCAAAAGGTAATCGACCGAATTGAGGACGAAGAGCACGCAGCAGATATTGTTGAACTCTTAAAATATGACGAGGATACCGCAGGGGGGCTTATGGCCAAGGAATTAGTTCGGGTCAAAGACACATGGACCACAGCGGGCTGTATCCGAGAGATGCGTCGGCAAGCGAAAAATGTAACCCGGGTTCATTCCATTTATGTCGTCGACAAAGCTGGGGTACTCAAAGGTCGTTTGTCTTTAAAGGATCTGTTGACCGCACCAGAACGTGCCCGAATTGCCGATATCTATATCCCAAAGGTTGATTTTGTTACCGATAACACCGAAGGCGAAGAGGTGGCCCGAATTATGCAGAAATATGACCTAGAGGCCATTCCTGTGGTTAATAATGCTGGGGTATTGTTGGGGCGTGTAACCATTGACGATATCGTCGATTTTATTCGGGAAGAAGCCGAAAAAGATTATCAAATGGCTGCGGGTATTAGTGGCGATGTTGAGGCTGATGACAGTCTAGGAAAATTGACCAAAGCCCGTTTACCCTGGCTGCTTATCGGCATGTTTGGGGGTATTGGCGCTGCCAGCATTATCGATGGATTCGGAACCATTTTAACTGATTTTCCTAATTTATTTTTGTTTGTCCCCTTAATTCAAGCCACCGCCGGAAATGTCGGGGTTCAGTCCAGTGCTATCGTTGTTCAGGGTTTGGCCAACGACACCCTTAAAGGAAATATCGCGGGGCGCCTCTTAAAAGAAACTGCTTTGGCCCTAATTAATGGCCTGAGTATCGCGTTAATTGTACTGATTTTTAGTCACTTATTTTTTAATACGACTTATCTTGAGTCCATCAGCATTGGTTTAGCTGTAGTTGTCGTCATTTTAATCGCAGCCCTGGTAGGCACCTTTGTTCCCATGCTCCTGGATAAAAAAGGCATTGATCCTGCGGTGGCTACAGGGCCCTTTATTACCACAAGTAATGATGTTTTTGGCATCCTTATTTACTTCTTGATTGCAAAACTCATCTTAGGCATTTAGATACAGTACATGAAAATTCTTCATATTGATCAAAATCATCCCGTATTATGGTCAGAGCTCAGTGTTCTTGGTTATAAAAATACCCAGGGCTATTCGCTCACCCGAGAGGAAGTTTTATCGATTATTGAATCGTATGATGGGGTCGTGATTCGCAGCAGAATTTTAATTGACCGTGCGTTCTTAGACGCCGCAAAACAGCTCAAATTTATCGCCCGCGTTGGGGCAGGCCTCGACGCAATCGACACGGACTATGCCGCGGAAAAAGGAGTGCTTCTCATTAGCGCCCCCGAGGGGAACAGTAACGCCGTCGGCGAACACGCCTTAGGCCTATTGTTGAATTTACTCAACAATATAAATCGTGCAGATCGCGAACTACGACAGGGCCTTTGGCGGCGCGAACCCAACCGAGGTCATGAACTCTCAGGCCACACGGTAGGAATTATTGGCTACGGCCATATGGGTAAAGCGTTTGCAAAAACCCTGCGCGGATTGGATTGCCCCGTTATCTGTTACGATATCAAACCCGAAGTCGGTGACCAAAACGCCCATCAAGTAACCCTAGAGCAGTTTTTTGCCCAAGCACAAGTGGTGAGCCTACACACCCCTTTGACCCCGGAAACAGAATTTATGATTAATGCAGAATTCATCGAGAAATTCGCTCACAATATTTACCTGATCAATACCGCTCGAGGGCGCTCAGTGGTGACTCAAGATCTAGTCGCGGCTTTAGAACGCGGCAAAGTACTCGGTGCAGGACTGGATGTTTTGGAATATGAGCATAGCTCTTTTGAAAAACTCCACACGCAAGAGCTGCCCGAGGCACTCAAGGTCTTGCTTTCTTTAGACAATGTCATCTTATCACCGCATATTGCCGGATGGACCCATCAAAGCAAAGAAAAACTCGCTCAAGTTATCGTAGCTAAAATTCAAAACCATTTTCCCATAAAATAACGCTAAAAATGACTCCGGCGGACTGGAATCAGCGCTATGAAGGCCTATTCAAAAAATAGAGGGGCTCTTTATTGCGCCTCGGAAGACTCGTGATACTTGCGCTCAAGTTCCGCTTGAAACTCCTCCATAACGGGTTTTACCGTACTCTCAGGCAAATCGGAAATACGAATATACATCAGCCCATCAATGGCATTATTAAAGAGAGGATCTACATTAAACGCCACAACTTTGGCGTTTTGTTTGATGTATTTTTTAAGTAAAACGGGCAAACGCAGACTGCCCGGCTCCACCTCATCAATAATCTTATCAAACTTGTTTAAGTCCGCTTCGGTGGCATCAAAAATGAAGTCCTTATCCCCGTCCTTGAGTTTTACCTTGTACTCTTTTTTGGGCTTGACATATTGTGCTAAATAGGGGTCATAATAATTAGATCTCATGAATTCAATCATGAGGCTCTTGCTGAATTCAGAAAATTTATTTGAAATACTGACCCCGCCAATAAGGTATTTATGATCCGGAAAACGCAGTGTGGTGTGGACAATTCCCTTCCATAATAAAAACAAAGGCATGGGGCGTTGTTGGTAGCTCTTGACCACAAATGCCCGACCCATTTCGATGGATTGGGCCATAAACTCGTGAAGTTCTGGTTCAAATCTAAAGAGTTTTTGCAGATAAAAACCATTGATTCCAAAGCGCTTGAATATGTCTTGACCCAGTCCCATTCGATAGGCTCCAGCGATTTGACAGGCTTCATTATCCCAAAGAAATAAGTGATGATAATAGGCGTCAAACTGATCTAAATCTGTGGCGTTATTGGTCCCTTCACCCACTTCTCTAAAAGTTATCTCTCGCAGTCGCCCAATTTCTTTAAGGACATAAGGAATTTGCTCAGGGGTCGCCAGAAAGACTTCGTAGTTTTTGCTCTCAAGCAGCCTACTCGCTCCACGACGCAGCTGGGCCACTTCTGAAGCCATCAGCTCTGGGGCTACTGGGCCTTCAATAGACTTTGGCGCCTTGGGTAACTTAATAGACTTGGGGATTTGGTCTAACAAAGGCTTCTTTTGGTAGGGATTAGCCAAAACATAGGTCTTTTTGCGCAAAAACTTCGTGAATGACTCCAAACCCTGATGTTCCTGTTGGTCTGCGACCGAAATGGGCCGGCCGATACGAACGCGTATCACCCGTTGCTTCTGGGTCAACAGCTCTGAGGGTAATTTTGCGGTACGCAGGGTATCACTGATGCTCGCCATTCGATAGAATAATGGACTATTTTGGGCATGAAAATAAATAGGAACCACAGGCACTTCAGCTTTTTTAATAAGCTTCATGGCCGCAACCTCCCACGGCCTGTCGACCAAAAGTTTACCATCGCGATAGGTAGAAACCTCTCCCGCTGGAAAGATTCCGAGTCCGTGGCCCTGCTCTAAATGCTTCAACGCACTTTTAAAGCCCGCTATACTTCCCGCTGCCTTTTGGTGATTCTCAAAAGGATTAACAGGCATGACATATGGCTTAAGCGGCTCTATACGATGCAATAAGAAATTGGCGATAATTTTGAAATGTGGGCGATGTTCTAACAATAATTTCAAAAGCAGAATACCATCAATGCCCCCTAAAGGATGGTTCGAGATGGTAATAAATGGACCGGACTTTGGCAGTCGTTTCAAATCATCCTCCGGAATTTCAAATTTGATTTGAAACTCCTCGAGCAATCGGTTGATGAACGCCAGATCACTCAAATGCTTGTTGCGATCATAAATTTTATTGAGCGTAGCAATTTTTAAAAGTCGCATAAGGCCCCAGCCTATGGCGGAACCCATAAACCCGAGATGGTCCACTTTAATGGCCTTGGCTACTTCCTTTGCATTGACTAATCCCACTGACCCAATTACGCTAAATGGTTAGTTGTAAAGATACACAATGATTGCGTTAGTCGACACCCTGAAGAACAAGTTGCAGGGTATTTCCACTTTCTTGGCGCAACAGCACTTCTCGCCCTTTAACGGCTGCTTGAATCATTTTAGCGGGCGCATGACGCAAGGTCAATAGCGTTACTCGAGGCTGAACTAGAACTTGAAAGCGTTTTTGAAGCTGGGCCACCAGTTCGGGCAATCGGTTGTATTTGTTGTCCACACAGACTGAAAAACTAATGGCTGAATTTTGAATTAACTCAACCTTCATTTGATAAGCATGAAGCCATTTGAACACATCACCGATATGATCCTCCATCATGAAATTAAAATCCAAGGCCGATAATTGAATTAAAACCTGTTGCTCCTTTTTTATAATGCAGCCTACCAAAGGCTTCAAATCAGGGCCCTTGCCTACGCGGGTTCCTTTTGCCTTTGGGTCGTTAAATGGCCGAACAAATAAGGGAATTTCCTTTCGCTGCAGCGGCTGCAGGGTTTTGGGGTGAATGACTGATGCCCCGTAAAAAGCCAACTCTATGGCTTCGCTGTAAGCAATATTTTCGAGCAAAACCGTTTCACTAAAAAAGCGCGGGTCAGCACTCAGCACCCCGGGCACATCCTTCCATATAGTCACGCTCAAGGCATTAAGACAGTAGGCAAAAATCGCTGCGGTATAATCGCTGCCTTCTCGACCTAAAGTCGTGGTAAAATTATGCTTGGTTTCACTTCCTAAAAATCCCTGAGTCAAGCTAATTCCTTTTGGATTAATCACCGATTTTATCGCCTTTTGCGTGGCCGTCCAATCCACCACACCTTCTCGGTAGGTCGCATCTGTTTTGATACAACTGCGCACATCGAGCCAGCTTAAATCAATGCCTGAATCGAGGCAATAATGACCGACGATGGTCGTCGAGAGTAATTCTCCATAACTGACGATCTGATCGTAAACAAAGGCGTGATCGGTTGCTTTATTCTGTCGAATAAAATCACTGAGTCCCTGACGTAGTCCCGATATGGCCTTAAATACTGGATGACTCGGTTGGTCAAATAATTCACGGGTAATGGACAAATGTTTGGAAAAAATCTCAGCGATATGGGCGTCACAATCTGGATTGTTACTCAAGTAGCCTCGAACGACCTCTTCGAGTGCATTCGTGGTTTTTCCCATGGCCGAAACCACGACAACAAGAGGCTCTTTTTGGGTCAATTTTAAAATATGGACCACTTGTTTTACCCCGTTGGCATCTTTCACCGATGCGCCACCAAATTTATATACCTTCATGACTCGAGATAGGATTCAATGGCTTGATCCTCCATAGACACCACATGCCAATGTTTTAAAACATCTGCTCCGGACTTTTCATAGAAATCAATAGCCGGAGTATTCCAGTCGAGCACCTCCCAATTAACACGACGCACCTTGCGCGCACGCGCATGGGACAACACTGCGCGATACAAGGCAGTCCCCACGCCACGGCCGCGGAATTCTTCTTGCACCATCAAATCTTCCAAGTGTATCGTCGGACCCTTCCATGTAGAATAGCGATTGTAAAATAAAGCCATCCCGACAATCTCGTGCGCCACTTCAGCGACAAAACACCAAAACTTTGGGTCTGATCCGAAGCCATCTCGGATGAGATCATTGGCAGTGATCACCACTTGATCTGGTTCCTTTTCAAAGTCTGCCAGTCCTTGAATTAATCCCATGATTGCAGGGGTGTCATCTTTTACAGCAAGGCGAATTAAGGGTTCCATAATGGCAGTTCTAAGGCAAATATCGGATGTATTTATTAAAATTCCCGATATTTGTCTTGATTTCCTAACCAAATCTTATGGCTGTTCAAAAGAACAAAACCCTCGGAGAATTCATCATTGAAAACCAGAGTGAATTCCAATACTCCTCGGGCGAATTATCACGCCTAATCAACTCCATACGCCTGGCCGCTAAGGTGGTCAATCACGAAGTTAATAAAGCTGGATTGGTCGATATTATCGGGCAGGCCGGTGAGGTCAATGTCCAAGGTGAAGATCAGCAAAAACTCGACGTCTTTGCCAATGAAACCTTTATTAACACCATGACCAATCGAGAAATTGTTTGCGGGATTGCCAGTGAAGAAGAAGAAGATTTCATCACTATCCAGGGGCGTAATGGACAGAATGAAAATAAATATGTGGTCTTAATTGATCCTTTAGACGGGTCCAGCAATATTGATGTCAATGTCTCTGTGGGGACGATTTTTTCGATCTACAGACGCGTGACTCCCGCGGGGACGCCTGTTTCTTTGGAGGATTTTCTTCAAGCGGGCAATCGACAAGTGGCGGCGGGCTACATCATCTACGGCACTTCCACCATGATTGTGTATTCTACGGGACACGGAGTAAACGGATTCACCTTGAATCCCGCTTTGGGCACCTATTACTTGTCCCACCCCAACCTCAGCTTTCCGGAAAACGGCCAAATCTACTCGGTCAACGAAGGGAATTATGTGCATTTCCCTCAGGGCATTAAAGATTATATCAAATACTGCCAAAAAGAAGAAGAAAATCGCCCCTACACCTCGCGTTACATTGGTTCTTTAGTGTCCGATGTGCATCGCAATATGATCAAGGGCGGCATTTATATTTATCCCAATACGGCCAAAGATCCTCAAGGAAAACTCAGGCTCCTTTACGAGTGCAACCCTATGGCATTTTTAATCGAACAAGCCGGGGGGAAAGCCAGTGATGGTTACCGACGTATTTTGGATATACAGCCCACAGAATTGCATCAAAGAACCCCGTTTATTGGCGGCAGTGCTTCAATGGTTGAAAAGGCTGAGTCCTTTATGGGGCTTTATCCAGAAACCACGCCCCAATAAGATCAAGGGGTAAAAATATTAAGGGCTAAAGCGAACTCCTTTATTTTTTGTTCAGCAGATATTGATAATCTTCCAAATCCAATCCTCCAGAGAAAATATCGATCGAACGCTTGATCAGTGCCTTCGCATCCTGGTCGCTATAGCCAAGACCGATGGCATAACGATGAACTAGAAGTTCCTCATGGGCGTCGATATGGTGGTCCGCCAAAATCAACTTAAATAAATCCAGCATACGCTCTAAACGTTTGGTCGCCGAGGTCGGTGGGTTAATCGGGTATTTTTTGGGGTCTTTAAGCACTTCTTGGTATTCCGCATCGGTAATGTCAAGCTTGCGGGCAAAGCGTTGTAAGATCGCCAATTCAGATTCAAGGATTCCTGAGTGACTTTCAGCAAGGTATACTAATGAAGCAAAATGACCTAAATTACTGCGGTGTTCTCCGCTCTCGAATAAATCTGTAAATGACATGTCGTTTGTTTAGACTACAAATATAAAATTTGTCGCGCAGATATCTTTTTTTTACGGCCTCAAAAATTAACGGGATTGTTTTGAAGTAATGACCCAGTTATTATCTTTGTCGCCCGATGGTGCCCAGCCGCATATCCTCATTATTTGAACAGTCTTTGCCCTGGCAAAAATTGAGGCAACGCCTATCTGAAAATCACCGTATTACCCGCGTCTCGGGTCTGGTTGGCTCTGCACAAAGCCTCATCATCTCTAAAATATTTTTACAGGAGCAAAGGCCTGTGGTCTGCGTCATGAACGACAAAGAAACGGCCGCCTATTTACTCAATGACCTGGAGGGGCTGCTGGATCAAGAGCAGGTCTTATTTTACCCTGGGAGTTATCGCCGACCGTATCAAATTGAAGAGACCGACAACAATAACGTCTTGATGCGCTCCGAGGTGCTCACCCATTTGAGTAGCCGAAAAAAGCCCGCCCTGATTGTCACTTATCCCACGGCATTGTTCGAACAGGTAGTGACGAAAAAAACATTGAAGCAAAACACGATCAAACTTGAAACAGGGGAGCAACTCGATGTAGACGGACTCAATGAGCTGCTGTTTGAGGCGCAGTTTAAGCGGGTGGACTTTGTGACCGAACCCGGTGAATTCTCGCTGCGGGGTGGAATTGTTGATGTCTTTTCATTTAGCAATGACCATCCTTACCGTCTTGAATTTTTTGAGGACACCCTTGAAAGTATCCGAGAATTTGACATTGAGACCCAACTCTCCATAGGGCTCAAAAACAAAATCTCCATCATTCCTGATGTTGGAGAAAAATCGCGCGCAGTCTCGCGGCAGAGTTTTCTCTCATATGTTGGGGACCAAGCGCTCGTTATTCTTCAAGATCGCTCCTTCATGCTCGATCAAATTCGGGATCTTTTTGTCAAGGCGACACAACATTATGTCCAATTGGAGAGTCCACTCCAGTGGTCCGCTCCAGAGGTGCTTTTTTGCGATGAACAACGCTTTGATCAGGATCTCAAAGCGGCAGACAACATCTGGCTGGTCTCAAAAAACGAAACCGAGCAAGACCTCAACTTTGATCAGACCCCTCAACCGTCCTTCAATAAACAATTTAATCTGCTTATCGATCAAATTAATTTGAGTGATCGCCAAGGAATGACCACCATTCTTTGTTGTGGCTCAGAGGCCCAAGCCAAGCGCTTTAGAGATATTTTTGAAGACAGTACCAAAGATGTCAAAGGCTATCATATCGAGGTGTTTTCTTTACATCAGGGGTTTGTCGATAAGGCCCAAGGAATCGCTTGTTATACGGATCATGAAATTTTTGAGCGCTACCATAAATTCAAATTGAAAAATGGTTTAGCCAAAAAACAAGCCGTCAACATAAAGGAGCTCTCCCAATGGCAAATTGGAGATTATGTCACCCACATTGACCACGGTATTGGGACTTTTGGTGGCTTGCAACAAATTGAAGTCGAAGGAAAAGTCCAAGAAGCCATTAAACTCGTCTACGGGGATCGCGACATCCTTTATTTGAGCATACACGCCTTGCACAAAATCGCCAAATTCAACGGCAAAGATGGTTCGGTTCCAAAACTCTACAAACTTGGGAGTGCCGCATGGAAAAATCTCAAAACTAAAACCAAGAAAAAGGTCAAGCAAATTGCCTTTGACCTTATTGAACTCTACGCCAAAAGGCGCTTACAAAAGGGCTTTGCCTTTGGTCCAGATTCCTATCTACAGCATGAACTTGAGTCCTCATTTATGTATGAAGATACTCCAGACCAAACATCGGCCACCAATGACATAAAAAAGGATATGGAAAGTCCACAACCTATGGATCGTCTGGTTTGTGGTGATGTGGGCTTTGGAAAGACTGAGGTCGCTATTCGCGCCGCGTTTAAGGCGGTGGACAATGGCAAACAAGTTGCTGTCCTGGTGCCCACAACAATTCTCGCGTTCCAACATTTTAATACATTTTCAAAACGCTTAGAAGACCTGCCGGTCAATGTGGATTATTTGAATCGTTTTCGCACGGCAAAAGAACGCAAAGACGTCTTGGAGCGTCTCAAAAATGGGACGCTGGACATCGTTATCGGCACGCATCAATTGGTCAATTCATCAGTAGCGTTTAAAGATGTTGGGCTCCTAATTGTCGACGAAGAACAAAAATTTGGCGTTTCGGTTAAGGATAAACTCAAAACCCTCAAAGAAAACATTGACACCCTAACCCTCACGGCCACACCGATACCCCGAACCTTGCAATTCAGCCTGATGGCCGCAAGGGATCTTTCGGTAATCAGCACCCCGCCGCCAAACCGCTACCCGATTGAAACCCAAGTGGTCCGCTTTAGCGAAACCCTTCTGCGCGACGCCATTCATTACGAACTCTCTCGCGGGGGACAGGTCTTTGTGGTCCAAAACCGTATTGAACACATACAGGAGTTAGCCGGTGTTATTCAAAGGCTCATTCCTGAAGCGAAAATCGCGGTGGGACACGGGCAAATAGACGGCAAAAAACTCGAATCAATCATGATGGGCTTTATGGAAAACGAGTACGACATTTTGGTCTCGACCACCATCATTGAAAACGGACTGGACGTATCCAATGCCAATACCATCCTGATTAATAATGCCCACCACTTTGGACTTTCCGACCTGCATCAAATGCGCGGACGTGTCGGACGAAGCAACAAAAAGGCCTTTTGCTATTTTATCACCCCGCCTTATTCTGCCATGACCGATGAAGCGCGCAAACGCATGACGGCCCTAGAACAATTTAGCGAATTGGGCAGTGGTATTCACATCGCTATGAAGGATCTCGAAATCCGAGGCGCTGGAGATCTTTTAGGCGGAGAACAAAGCGGCTTTATCAATGAAATAGGCTTTGAAACCTATCAGAAAATATTGGCTGAAGCCATAGAAGAACTCAAAGAAAAGGAATTTAAGGACTTATACAAGGATCAGATCGCCAAGAAAAAAGTCTTTACCCGGGACACGGTGGTGGATACCGACTTTGAGCTCCGCTTTCCTGAAGATTACATCAACAGTGTGACCCAAAGACTTCAATGCTATACCGAGCTCAACGAATTGAGCAAAGAAGAAGAGTTTAGCGTTTTTGAAAACAACCTCATCGATCGGTTTGGGGGACTCCCTAAGTCGGCAAAAGACCTTTTGGAATGTGCCAAACTCAAACTCATCGCTGCAGAATTAGGCCTTGAGCGCGTGGTTTTAAAAAATCACCGCATGATTGGATACTTTATTCAAGATCAAGAGAGCCCGTTTTATCAAACCCCAATTTTTCAGCATATCATCCAGGTGGTCCAGGCTCATGACCAAGGACAAATGAAGCTCAAAGAAAAGCAGACGAAAAATGGATTGCGTTTGCTTTTGACCGTCGAAAAAATACCTACTGTCGCCACCGCCTTAAGCCATCTCCGCGTGCTGCTTCAGAACGGATAAAACGCATCTTCGATATGGCTAATCTGATAATCGTCAGCCGTCCCGACAATGGAAATTAAATCAAAGCGAACCACGGCATGAGCTGTATTCAGTGTATGCAATAAGTGATTTCCCGCTCGCATCAGATGCCTTTGTTTTTGTTGGCCCACAGCGGCCAAAGGATCCTGCCAAAGGTCGGACGACCTGGTTTTTACTTCAACAATTACGAGCTCATTAGGTTCTTGACACACGACCAAATCCAACTCTAATCGCCCAACTCTGTAATTTTTAAAGAGAATTTCATACCCCTTGGCCCGCAGAAAACGTTCTGCAATCTGTTCGCCCCATTGGCCTAGGTCATTGTGTTTTGCCATGAACCTGTATTTTGGCCTCGGTTGGGGTGACCTTCAAGGTACAGAGGCGTCCAAGGGGCAACGCCCTATTGTCGGTGAGGTGACCCATGGGTGCGTCAAAGACCACGGGGTAAGACTCCTCAGCCACTGCAGCCCAAATAATCTGGTAGGGGTCATATCCAAAAGGTATTTCATGGTCTTTCATATCACTCATTCCCCCTACAATCAGTCCAGCCAAACCTTTAAACACTCCACTGCGCTTTAAGGAATAGATCATGCGATCGATATGGTAGAGATACTCATCTAGATCTTCGATGAAAAGGATTTTGCCACGGGTATCTGGGGCCTCCTCACTGCCCTGTAGACTGTAGATTAAGGACAGGTTGCCTCCAATCACTGGGGCGATAACTTCACCGGGGCGCGTCTTCACAGTCTGATCGTTTGTGGATTTTGCGCCTTGCTCCCTGAGTTTATTTATACTTTGATCACTGCCCTGGGGGCCATCATCCTCATAAATCTGTGTGACCTGAATGGGCCATTCGATGATATAATTTATTCCCTTTAAAGCCTGCTCGATAGTCCGAGAGGTTTCCGAAGTTTTTTCTCCCAGTGCCAGGGGCATTTGGGCGTGCAAACTCGCCCAGCCTAATTTCTGAATTCGTGCATGAAGGGCCGTCACATCAGAATAACCAATGACCCATTTCGGGTATTGTTTGAACCCCTCAAAATTGACACGATCCAAAATCCTAATGGTGCCATAACCCCCGCGCGCGCACCAGATCGCTTTTACCTCGGGATGGTCTAAAGCCCATTGCAAGTCCTGGGCGCGCGCGGTGTCCGATCCTGCAAGTTGATGATGTTTTACCCCGATACTTTGACCTAAAATCAGCCTAAAACCCCATCGCTCAAGACAAGATTTGGCCTCATTCAAATCCTCTTGAGTCACAAAGCGAGCCGTGGCAATGATTGCCACCAAATCTCCAGGCACCAAAAAATCGGGGGCGGAAAATTCAGCCAGTGACATTCCAGACTCAGAACATTTAGGGTCATTAAATTTAGAGGTTGTGTCGGAAAACTCCATTTTATGAACTAATTATTGAAGTAAAAATAATTTGTGGGAAGAATTATAAAGTTAAACATTTCTCACCAAGTGCTGTCGAATAAATAATAATTCATAAATTGGTTTGTAAATGAGCTCATTAGAACTGAACACTAACGCCACCTCCTGTAATTCCAGTACCCTCGACCCTTATGTTCCTGGAAGTAGTAACCCGTGGAATAAGGCCAAAGTAAAACACTGCTATCGTCGTTTGGGTTATGGAACCGATGACATCACTTTAAATAATGGGGTGAATATCAGTCCCGGGGCGCTCATCGATCAGATTGTAGACAGTGCCGCCAATGCACCACTGCGTGAGGACCCTGTTTGGGGCTATTACAGACTGGTCGATTTTAATGACTACAATACCGAGAATCCTGAGTTTATCAATGACTTTAGGATAGAGACCGGAAATCTTATGGTCAATGATGGCCTTAAAGGCCGGATGATTTTTTTTTGGTTGAATCATTTTGTGACCGAGCTTGACACCTACAATTATTCCCCGTATTTATTTCAATATTATCGTACTGCAGAGCAGCATGTCTTGGGCAACTTCAAGGACCTGGTTCATGATATGGGACTTACCCCAGCCATGCTTTTTTATCTCAATGGTTTCCAAAACACCAATACGGAACCCAACGAGAATTACGCTCGTGAACTTTTTGAACTCTTTACTTTAGGGGAAGGCAATGGCTATACTCAAGAGGACATCATTGAAACCTCAAAAGCGCTTACCGGCTGGAACCTGAGTCCACAAGCTGGAGGTCAAATCATCTTTAATACCAATACCTTTTTTAATGGGGATAAAACTATTTTCGGACAAACCGGAAACTGGAACTACCACGATGTAATCGATATATTATTTCAAGAGCGGGGTGAACTTATTGCCCAACATATTTGTCGCAAATTATATCGATACTTTGTGAGTCCAGAGATCGATTTAATGATTGAAGCCAATATTATCACCCCGATGGCGCAAACCATGCTTGATAATAATTTCGATTTAGTCCCTGTGCTAAAGCAATTGTTCAAAAGCGAGCATTTTTTTGATGAAAAAGCACTTGGAGTCATTATAAAAAGTCCCTTTGATCTGATTTTTCAATTTGTCAACGAGTCGCGTTTTTTGTTCAATGACGACTTGATGGAAGCCTTTATTTATTATGCAGCGATTTTAGGACAAATCATGTTCAACCCTCCTGATGTGGCGGGCTGGCAAGGCGATCAAGACTGGATTGGCACCTCAACCATTACGGGCCGATGGGCTTTATTTCGGGCCTATTTGAATTTGCTATTTGACAGCGGACAAGAAGAACGTTTTAGAACCCTGGCCATAGACTTATCCAATGATAGCAATGATCCTGCGTATATCACTCAAGTGATCGTGGATCATTTTCACGCTCGGGAACTCTTTACTTCCACTGATTATGACGTGGCTACTGAAGTCTTTAAATGGGAAATTCCACAAAATTATTATGACGATCGACTATGGAATCTAAGTTGGGCAGAGGCCCCCTACCAAGTTTTTCTCTTATTAAACCATATGGCCACTTGGCCTGAATTTCAACTCAAATAGACGGCCATGGCTCAGAAAAAAAATTATTCTAAAGAGAGGGATTCCGGGCGTGTAGATCATAAGCAGCATGACCATGAGCATGATTATTGGTCGCGCCGCAGCTTTATTCAGGCTCTAGGTCTTGTCGGCGGCGGAAGTATCCTTATGGGTAATCAAGCCGTTTCTGCAGCTCAAGCAACGCCGTTAACCGTAGCCTTATCTGAAAGTCAAAACGACAACATATTGGTCATCATTCGCCTCAATGGTGGAAATGATGGCCTCAACACCATAGTGCCGGTTTATGATTACGCCACTTATGCGAATCTTCGGCCGAATATTAGACATTTTGAGCCCAATTTAATGCCGCTCAATGACGACTTCAGCTTGCCAAATTATATGAACGACCTAGAATCGGTATGGGGCGATGGACAAATGAAAGTAGTGCACGGTGTAGGCTACCCCGATCAAAATCTCTCGCATTTTCGCTCCAGTGATATTTGGGCCTCTGGGGCCCATCAATACGAAGAGCCAACGGGTTGGTGGGGCCGCTACTTCGAAGATCTCTATCCAGACTATTTAACCAACCCGCCCGCGGCACCACCAGCGATCCAAGTGGGCAATATTGGTAATTTGATTTTTGACGGTTTCGACAATAATTACGCCTTCACTGTTGCCAATATTGAGCAACTTCAAGCCATAGGCACCAATGGAGCGTTACACGATGTGGTTAATGTTCCTGATTGTATTTATGGAGATAAGCTTACCTATTTGAGGGCCACGGCCAACACAACCTACACCTATTCTGGGGTCATTAATGAGGCCTATATGGCCGCAAGCAACAACGCCAATTACGGCAATGGGGATTTAGCGGTTCAATTGGCTGCGGTAGCACGACTGATCAAAGGTGGACTGGGGACTAAGGTTTATATGGTTTCGCTCGGCAGTTTTGACACACATGCGGATCAGCGGTATCAGCACCAAGCGCTGCTTCAAGACTTATCCAGCTCGATCAAAGCGTTTTATGAGGATTTGGGCGCTGGTGGATGGGACCAAAAAGTCCTCTCCATGACGATTTCAGAGTTTGGTCGTCGGCCTTACGAAAATGGTTCTTCTGGAACAGATCACGGGGCCGCCTCGCCTATGATGCTTTTTGGCCCTGCTTTAAACGGAAGTGGATTCGTTGGAGATCACCCTGATTTGTTGACTTGGGATGATTATGACAACCTAATCCCTTCTTCGGACTTCCGGGACGTTTATGCGTCAGTCTTGGCCAACTGGTTTTGTCTTGATCAAGAGGTTATAGACTCTATACTGCTCAATCACAACTATCAGCCCCTTGATTTAGGCCTCGATTGTCAAACGCTCAGCGTGGGTGCTCCTAAACCCTTTCTTCGGTTTACCCATCGTCCTGTTTATCAGAACAATCAAACTTTAATCGTTTTAGAAACCCAGCAAACGGCCCACGGAAGAATTACCCTTTATGATCTTATGGGGCGGGAGCTCGTCACCCTGGCTGACCGTATGTTCTTTCCTGGACAACACCGCATTGATGTGCGTCAAGCCGCAGGAATTCGTTTGAGTTATGGGCAGTATATTTATCGGATTAGTTTTGCCGGGCAACATTACAGCAAATCCATAATGATTCGATAGGCCCTGAATACTTTAAATCCTCGGTGAGCAAGAAGCCCAGAGTCAATCTCAACGGCTCATTACGTGGAATCTTCGGGTTAAATCCTTACTTTTATGGCCTAAATTTTTGTCGTGAAGCAGACCCCGAAACGTTATACTATTACTGCAGCCTTACCTTATGCAAACGGCCCTGTTCATCTAGGTCATTTAGCTGGTGTCTATATTCCTGCCGATATCTACGCACGCTACTTACGTCTTCAAGGACGTGACGTGGTTTTTATCTGTGGAAGCGATGAACACGGCGTGCCCATCACGATAAAAGCAAAAAAAGAAGGGATCACCCCGCAAGCAGTGGTCGATCGCTATCACGAGATCATCGGGAAAAGTTTTTCAGATTTTGGCATTAGCTTTGACAATTATTCTAGAACCTCAGCCCCAATCCACCATCAAACGGCTTCTGACTTTTTTAAAGATCTTTATGACAAAGGAAAATTTATTGAAGAAACTACAGAGCAACTCTTTGACGCAGAAGCCCAGCAATTTCTGGCCGACCGATTTGTTGTTGGTACTTGTCCAAAATGCGGCAATACCGAAAGCTATGGAGATCAGTGTGAACAATGTGGTACCAGTCATAACGCGACAGACCTTATCCGCCCAAAAAGTACCCTGTCCGGGAGTACGCCTGTACGCAAACAAACCAAGCACTGGTTTTTACCTTTAGATGAGCATGAAGCTTGGCTTAAAGAATGGATTCTCAATCAGCATAAATCCGACTGGAAACCCAATGTTTATGGTCAGTGCAAATCCTGGATCGACGATGGATTACGCCCAAGAGCGGTGACTCGCGATTTAGACTGGGGCATTCCCGTCCCTGTCGATAAGGCCGAGGGCAAAGTACTCTATGTTTGGTTCGATGCGCCAATTGGATATATATCAGCGACCAAAGAATGGGCGCAAAACAATGGGGTAGACTGGACCCCCTACTGGCAGGATAAAGAAACCAAATTGGTTCATTTTATTGGCAAAGACAATATCGTTTTTCATTGCATCATTTTCCCGAGTATGCTCAAGGCACACGGAGATTATATTCTTCCCGATAACGTTCCGGCCAATGAATTTTTAAATCTTGAGGGAGACAAAATATCTACGAGTCGCAATTGGGCGGTATGGTTACACGAATACCTTTTGGATTTTCCAGAGCAGCAAGATGTCCTGCGCTATGCTTTGACCGCCAATGCTCCTGAGACCAAAGACAATGACTTTACTTGGGCTGATTTTCAAGCCAGAAACAACAACGAATTGGTCGCCATCTTTGGGAATTTTATCAATCGTGTTACGGTTTTGACCCATAAATATTACCACGGTGAAATCCCAACCCCGAATGAACTCCTTGAAGAAGATCAATTGATTTTAGATCAGCTACAGGCCTATCCAAAAGTCATTGGAGACAGTATCGAACGCTATCGTTTTCGTGAAGCCCAATCTGAATTGATTAATGTGGCCCGAATGGGTAATAAATATCTTGCCGATGCAGAGCCTTGGAAGCTTATCAAAAGTGATCCAGAACGCACCGCAACCATTCTATACATAGCGCTTCAAATCGCGGCGGCTCTCGCGGTTCTTAGTGAACCGTTTCTGCCCTTTACCTCGAAAAAATTGAAGCAATCCTTAGGACTAGACCCCTTAGCAAATCCATTGAATTGGGCACAAATCGCTGAGTCTTCAACTTATCTGCCAAAGGGCCATCTTATTGCACAAAGCCCTCTTTTATTTCGCAAAATTGAAGATGAAGAAATCGAGTTACAGCGCCAAAAATTAGCCCAAACCAAAATGAACAATCAACCCATGGACGATAACCACACCCCGCAAAAAGAGCTTGTAAATTTTGATGATTTCGCCAAAATGGATCTGCGTGTTGGAACCATCTTGAGTGCAGAGAAAATGCCAAAAGCCAATAAACTTTTAGTCTTAAAAGTAGATGTCGGTGTGGATCAGCGTACTATAGTCTCAGGTATTGCTGAGCATTTCAGCCCGGAAGAAATCATTGGCAAACAAGTTTGCGTCCTGCTCAATCTAGCGCCAAGAGCAATTCGGGGAACAGAAAGCCAAGGGATGATTTTAATGGCTGAAGATGCGGATGGTGCATTGCGCTTTGTGGCTCCTGAACAAGCCATTAAGGCCGGATCAACAATCCGATAACCTCAACCACGCCCTCAAGTTCCGATTAATCGAGTTCCGATTAATTTTTAGAATGCTTATTTGCTAAACGAGTTTTGTGGTAATGATATTTACCGGACAGGCCTTTGCTGCCTCAGTACTGGGCTGGTAAGCCGAGGCGTCTGGTGTTTTTAACGTGTGAAATCCTTTTTTATCTTGAGCGTGCAAGAGCACGCTTTTCCCGTCTTTTTTAGACATTTGGAATTGTTCCGGTGCCAGTTCAACACAATAATTACAGCCGATACATTTCTGTCGTTGGAGGGTGATTATTACCATGACATCAACGTTATGTGGTCGCGTATTCGGTCTTGACGACTTTGTATAATTTGTCTGAAGGACGAATGCGGAACGGCAAAGGCAAGGTGATGCTATCCCCTTTAGAAGCTGTTTCTTGGGCCTGATCATTGACCAACATTTCTGAGAGCTCGAGTTCTTGTGTTCCGGTTGTCGGTCCCTGAATTAATAAGGTATCTCCTAGTTTAAGATCGTATGCCTCAATTTTAAATTCACCGATGTTCGATTTGGGGAAAAAGTGAACCCCTTTCCCGACATAAACCTTTTTCTGTGTCGCTTTAGAGCCATTGGCTTCACTCCACTCACCGAGTTTTTGACCTAAATAATACCCGCTCCAAAACCCGCGATTGTATACTTTTTCGAGTTCAGTCATCCACTGAGCCACGCGCTCTTTGTTAAAGGTTCCTGCGGCATGGGCATCAATAGCCTCGCGATAAGTCCTAATGACCTTAGCGACATATTCTGGCGCGCGACCACGACCTTCAATCTTCAGCACCTTTACTCCAGTGTCGATCACTTGATCCAAAAAGTCCAGGGTACAAAGATCCTTTGGAGACATCATATATTCGTTGTCCAATTCAATTTCAAAACCACTCTCTTGGTCAATGACCGTATATTTCTTTCTGCAGTTTTGTTTACAAGCCCCGCGATTGGCTGATGAGTTGTGTGAATGTAAACTCAAATAACACTTTCCTGAAACCGCCATACAAAGTGCCCCATGACCAAAAATCTCTACCTCAACCAATCTTCCACTTGGCCCGCGCACATCATCACGCTCAATTTGCTCAACTATTTTTTTGACCTGACGAAGACTAAGCTCGCGACTCATCACCATGGTATCGGCGAACATGGCATAAAACTTAACCGTCTCAATATTAGTGATATTGATTTGGGTTGATATGTGGATTTCCATGCCGATTTGCCGCGCATAGGCGATCACCGCCTGGTCCATGACAATTACCGCCGTAATCCCAGCGCTTTTTGCTGCGTCCAATAGGGTCTTGATGATGGATAAATCATGATCGTAAATGATGGTATTCAAAGTCAAATAGGTGCGTACCTTCTTCGCTGCACAGCGCGCTACAATTTCTGGTAAATCCTCAATAGTAAAATTAATGCTCGCACGCGCACGCATGTTAAGTTGATCCACTCCAAAATAAACTGAATCCGCTCCATTCTCAATTGCTGCCTGCAGCGATTCAAAATTCCCTGCAGGGGCCATCAATTCTATAGTCCCATGTTCTGTCATAGCCTTAACCTTATTTTCGGCAAAGGTAGTAATTGCCTGAAATTAATAAGATAAAAATCTGGGCGGCTGTCGCCGCCCAGATTACTGTCAAGGTTACAACATGAGCAAAGTGTGGCAATGCACCTCTGTGGCATAACGTCTTTGACCTTCTTGATCATCCCAAAATCGGGTAACGAGTTTGCCTTCCAGAGCAACTTCTTTGCCTTTGCCCAAATAAAGCTCTATTAGTTCGGCGGTTTTTCCCCAAGCAATCACATGGTGCCACTGAGTGTCCGTCATGCGCTCCCCTTTATTGTTCTTGTAACTCTCATTGGTTGCCATAGAAAACTTCGCGAGTTTTCGGCCAGAGGCTACGGTTACAATTTCTGGGTCATTGCCCAAATTTCCGATCAACTGTACTTTGTTTCTTAACGTACTCATAATTCTAATTTTTAAATATTAAACAGTTAATAATGCCTGCCAATAGACAGATTGACCTTGCAAACATCGTTGAGTAAATTCATAACTCTATCCCTTTAAACGTTTAATTTCGAGGCAGGTTGATTGAATTTATAAATTCATAGACGGGCATTTTTTGTATCTTCAAAGGCGCTATATACGGATCACAACGGCGGAGAATTAACTATTTCTGATATTATGAATCATTATCATTTAGACACTGCAGAATCATACAAACGGGCCTATCAAGAAAGTTTAGAGAATCCCGAAGAGTTTTGGGCTGGCATTGCCAAAGACAACTTTTTATGGCAAAAACCCTGGGACAAAACTTTTGAATGGGATCAAAAAAATACGCAGGTTAAATGGTTTTTAGGCGGCAAGCTCAATATCACAGAAAACTTACTCGATCGTCATTTAGCCCACAACGGTGATAAAACAGCCATAATCTTTGAGCCCAATGAACAAGACGAAAGCCCTCAAAAAATAAGTTATTCCGATCTGGCCAAGTCCGTCAACAAGATGGCTAATGTTCTCAAAGACCAAGGGGTTACCCATGGGGATCGCGTCTGTATTTATCTCCCCATGATTCCTGAATTGGCCATAGCTGTTCTGGCTTGTGCTCGCATTGGCGCAATACATTCGGTCGTGTTTGCAGGCTTCTCATCAACTGCACTTGCAGCAAGAATTAATGACTGTGATTGTGCGTTGGTCATAACCAGCGACGGTGGATTTCGCGGGGCTAAAACCATAGCCCTAAAAAACATAGTCGATCAGGCACTTGAGGAGTGCCCAGGGATTCAAAAAACTTTAGTTGTCGCACGCACCAATCAAAAAATAAATATGGTCCCTGGTCGGGATCTTTGGTTAAAGCCTCTTGTTGACCAGGCGAGTGATCATTGTCCTGCCACCATGATGGATGCAGAAGACCCTTTGTTTATACTTTATACCTCGGGTTCTACGGGAAAACCTAAAGGCATGGTACACACTTGTGGAGGCTATATGGTCTACACGGCCTATACCTTTAAAAATGTATTTCAATACACCGAGCAAGATATCTACTGGTGTTCGGCCGATATTGGGTGGATTACCGGACACAGTTATATCCTTTATGGTCCTTTGGCCAATGGTGCTACGACTGTGATGTTTGAAGGCGTGCCTTCTTATCCAGACTTCGGTCGCTTTTGGGCCATTATTGAAAAATATAAGATTACACAATTTTATACTGCACCTACCGCCATTAGGGCATTAGCCAAAGAATCATTGGATTTTGTAACCCCATATGATTTATCAAGCTTAAAAGTTTTAGGGACTGTGGGAGAACCGATAAATGAGGAGGCATGGCAATGGTATTTTAATCATATTGGTCAGGCCAAAGTCCCCATTGTAGACACTTGGTGGCAAACGGAAACAGGGGGGGTAATGATTGCGCCGCTCCCAGGAATCACCCGAGCTATTCCAACTTATGCTACCCTGCCTTTGCCTGGCATTCAACCTGTTTTGCTGGACGAGCAGGGTAACGAAATCAATACCCAAGAAGGCTCAGGACTTCTTTTTATCAAACATCCTTGGCCCTCAATAGCCCGGACCATATGGGGTGATCACCAACGATATGTACAGACTTATTTTGGCGCTCAAAAGGATAAATACATGACCGGTGATGGCGCTACACGGGATGCCCAAGGCAATTACCGTATTACTGGACGCGTCGATGACGTCATCATTGTTTCTGGGCACAATCTCGGCACAGCCCCTATAGAAGATGCCATAAATGAGCACGAATTAGTCGCCGAAAGCGCGGTTATCGGAGTGCCACACCCCATTAAAGGCAACAGTCTTTTTGGTTTTATTATTCTCAAACAAAAACAAAGCTCTGAAACTGAAGCGTCCTTAAAAAATCAAATTAATCAATCCATTACCCAGCATATTGGACCAATCGCAAAACTTGATGAAATGGTTTTTACCCCGGGGCTCCCTAAAACCCGCAGTGGCAAGATCATGCGAAGAATTTTGCGCAACATTGCTCAAAGGCAATTTGACGCTCTAGGCGACACCAGCACCCTACTTAATCCAGAAATTGTCAAGGACTTAATTAAAATGATGAAAAAAATATAGCCCAAGGGATTTAAGGTATGGTTTTTGTGACCGCGTAACTCGTGCTAATTCAACCTTAATCACAAAGATTATACAATGCGTCAAGTCCTTTTTACCCTGAGCCTTTTTTGCTTTTATTTCGCAATGGCTCAGCCAATAAACTATAATGATGATCCCGCTGAAATTAATTTGTTTCGGGCTACCGAAACAGACACCATTAACAAGGATTATTGGACCCAACTCGACCGAACGGACACAGAACTCGAGCAAGTCATTATCTCAGCCACTAAGTGGCGTCAATCCAGGGATAAAAGCCCGCTAAAGGTAATCAGCGTTAAGTCAGCAGATATTGTCTTGCAAAACCCCCAGACCGCAGCTGATTTACTCGGCAATTCAGGCGCTGTATTTATTCAAAAAAGCCAACAAGGGGGCGGCAGCCCTATGATTCGCGGTTTTGCCGCTAATCGATTGATCTATACCGTAGACGGCGTGCGGATGAACACCGCCATTTTTAGGGGGGGCAATCTTCAAAATGTCATTTCTTTAGATGCCCTTTCTTTAGAAAGCGCAGAAGTTTTATTAGGGCCTGATGCGGTCGTCTATGGCAGCGACGCCATTGGCGGGGTTATGAGTTTTGAAACCCTCGGTCCAAAATTCTCAGACAACGAACAATTGTCTGTCTCGGCCAGTGGCCTGACCCGCATGGCTTCAGCTAATTTTGAGCGAACGGCCCATGCGGATCTTCAAATAGGGCGACAAAAGTGGGCTTTAACCTCGAGCTTCACACGGACTAATTTTGGCGATCTGCGTCAAGGAAATCACGGGCCTGAAGATTATTTACGGCCCTTTTATGTAACCCATTACAATGGTCAAGACCTTATCACACCAAATTCAAATCCAAACCGACAGACCCCCTCGGGATATAATCAAAGTAATTTCATGCAAAAGGTATTTTATCGACCCAATACCCAATGGAATTTAAGTCTGGCCTATCATCATTCAGCAACTTCTGCCTACAGCCGTTACGATCGACAGCTCAGAACAAAAAATGATCTGCCGCGCTATGGTCAATGGGATTATGGTCCTCAAAAATGGGCCATGAAACAATTCACCGCCAACCACACTAGGGCTCAGGGTATTTTTTCTGAAATGACTTTGCGATTAGCGCAGCAAGACTTTGAAGAAAGCCGAATTAGTCGAGGCTTCAATGACCCCATACAAGAAAATCGATCAGAGGCTGTTGTGGCCTATTCTGCAAATTTAGATCTGCGTAAATCAATAGGGGACAAAGGAGAATTATTTTATGGATTGGAATGGGTTTTAGACCAGGTAACCTCCACTGGAATAGAGAAAAATATTCAGTCCAATACCAGTGCCCCAGGGCCTTCTCGTTACCCCCAAGCAGATTGGCAATCCTATGCCGCTTACCTTTCGTATCAGCACCAATGGACCTCAAAACTCATGTCTCAAGCTGGACTGCGTTATAATGGCATTGATTTAAAGGCCGCCTTTGACACGAGTTTTTACCCATTACCTTTTGATAAGGCAGAGCTCAATACAGAGGCTGTGACAGGAAGCTTTGGCCTTGTGTTTAAGCCCTCCAGGTTTTGGAACTTGCGCGCCAATATGGCCACTGCCTTTAGAGCGCCCAATGTGGATGATATTGGAAAGGTCTTTGATTCAGAACCTGGTGCGGTCGTCGTTCCAAATCCAGATCTCGTCCCTGAATATGCCGTTAGTTGGGATTTAGGGATCGCCCATATGCTCCATAAAAAATTGAAAGTCGACCTCAGCGGCTACTACACGCGGTTAGACAACGCCCTCACGCGAAGAGATTTTACCGTAAATGGCGCTTCCGAAATTGTCTATGATGGCGTATTGAGTCGGGTTCAAGCAATTCAAAATGCAGCCGAAGCCCAAGTTTATGGTATTCACACCGGCATTGAACTCAAATTACCTTCAGGCTTTGAACTCACTACTGATTTAAACTGGCAAAAGGGAACTGAAGAAATGGATGATGGCTCTAGCAGCCCTGCGCGGCATGCGGCCCCTTGGTTTGGCGCCACACGCTTATGGTTTCGTGCCGAAAATCTCGTGATTCAGGGCTATTCTCAGTACAGTGGCGGATTGAGTCATAATCAATTGGCTGTAGAAGAACAATTAAAAACAGAAATATACGCCCTGGATGCTCAGGGCAATCCATATGCCCCTGCCTGGCAGACGTTCAATCTTAAGGCTCAATATTCCATAGATGCACACATTAAGTTGATCGCCGGGGTGGAAAACATCACCGATCAACGGTATCGCACCTATAGTTCTGGTATTTCAGCAGCAGGTCGCAACCTAATTTTAGCCTTACGCGCCCAAATTTAATTTCATTGCTTAAATTGGGGTGATGAAACAACTTCTCGCCTTGGCGTTAGGCCCAATACTGGCAGTGTCTATTCTTTTGTTGCCAGAGCCGCTATTTAATCCAATAATGGATAAGATTTTTGCAGCCAGCCTTTGGATGGTTATTTGGTGGATTACTGAGGCCGTCTCTATTTCCATTACTGCGCTTTTGCCTATAGTAATTTTCCCTTTGCTGGGCGTTGGTACGATTGGTCAGGTGACCGTTCATTACGCCAATCCCATAGTGTTTCTTTTTTTTGGCGGATTTGTCATCGCACTGGCCTTGGAAAAAGTGGCTTTACACAAACGCATGGCCTTACATATCTTAAGGCTTACCGGGCCCAAAGCAAACGGAGTGATATTTGGATTTATGCTGGCAACTGCACTACTCTCCATGTGGATTTCCAATACGGCCAGTACTGTAGTGATGCTTCCTATGGCCCTGTCTGTTTATAAACTGGTCAAAAAGAAAACGCAAAAGAATAAGAAAAAGCTTCAGCGATTTGCCGTGAGTCTTATGCTCGGTATCGCAGCAGCGGCGAATATCGGGGGAATGGCCACATTAATTGGCACCCCGCCAAACAGCGTGATGCTCGCTTTTTTGAATGAACAATACCAACTAGACATTGGATTTTTTCAATGGATGACCTTTGGGGTCCCTTTGTCAGCGCTACTCCTTGCGGTGGCGTATTGGATAATCGTCCGTTGGGCATACCCAAGTGGCCTGGGACTTTTGGACAGCGCCCACGACATCATCGAGGACGAACTCCATGCCCTAGGGCCAATAAAGCGCAAAGAAAGAACTGTGCTCGCTTTGTTTTTAATGACGGTTCTTGGTTGGGTGATTAGAGGGCAAATCAATGCATTGTGGCCGAATTTGTCCCTCACCGATACCCATATCGCCATGCTCGGCGCCCTAGCACTTTTTGTCGTACCCGTCCAAAAAGGAACAAAGCCCTGTGTCCTCCAATGGGAAGATACGGCTAAACTCCCTTGGGGTATTTTGATTCTGTTTGGAGGGGGACTGGCTCTAGCCAACGCCTTAGCGCAAGGAGGTTTTATCGATGCCATACAAGCCTTTATAAGCCAGCAAGATCAATGGTCTCCAGTTTTGATCCTCATTGCACTGGTTACGCTCGTATTATTTTTAACCGAACTCATGAGCAATGTCGCTTTGGTTACCGTTTTTTTACCCGTTATCGCAGGGATTGCTCTTGGCTTGGATCAGCCGCTCATGGCTATGGTCATTCCCGTTACCCTTGCGTCGAGTTGTGCGTTTATGTTGCCCATGGCAACACCCCCAAACGCCATAGTGTTTGCCAGCGGTCACGTTAGTGTTTCACAGATGGTCCGTTCGGGATTCTGGCTAAACCTCATGTCCTTGATCGTTATCTTGCTTACTAATTATTTCTTATTGCCTTTAATTTTCTAAAAATCTTTATCTCTCCGTAACTTTGGCTTTCATTTCAATGCTATGAAATACACCAAGGAAGAAAGATTTCAAAAACACGTGCTGTCTAAATATCAGATTTACAACAGCATTTTTATGACCCTCCCCTTTGATTCAATCACCAAGACCGGGGTCCTTTTGCCCTTATTTGAAGAGCTCTGTGTTTCTGGCTATGAACAAGCGAAAAACCCCACTGAAATCATCCATGAATTCTATCAGCAATACCGACCAGAATTTGATGAAAAGCAACAAATTAACCTTCTCTTTAGCTTTATTCAATACATCGAACGTCAGGTCGTTCTCTTTGATGCGATTGAAGAAGCAACATTTTCCATCATCAATAACACTGAAGGCCGAGGAACCTTGCGCAGTATCAAAGATGAGGCGCACGAGAAAAATAAGCGCGAAGCCCTAAAGGACTACCTTAAGCGCTTTAAAGTCCGTCCTGTACTTACCGCCCACCCCACCCAGTTTTATCCAGGCTCTGTTTTGGGAATCATTACGGATTTGGCAAAATCTATTGAGAAAAATAAACTCGACGAAATAGAATTACTCTTGGCACAACTTGGCAAAACACCCTTTTTCAAAAAATCCAAACCCAGTCCTTTTGATGAAGCTGTGAGTTTAATATGGTATCTGGAGCATGTCTTTTATCAAGCAGCACATAATATTTATCGATTTACAAAAACCCACATTTTTGACGGAGAACAACTGCCAAACGAACTCATTAATCTCGGATTTTGGCCCGGTGGAGACCGCGACGGTAATCCGTTTGTTACGGCAGAAATAACGCTGGAAGTCGCCGCGAGACTTCGTCTTTCTTTAATGAAAAATTATTATAAAGACGTGCGCAAAATGAAGCGCCGAATCACCTTTAATCACGCCGAACCACTCGTATTAGCCCTCGAAGAAAAACTGGCTGCTGAACTCAACCCGAGCTTTACCGTAGCGGGTGATCGTACCCCTGAATTTCTCAAAGACCTAACGTCCTTGAAGGAAATTTTAGAGACGCAGCACGAAGGACTTTTTGTAAATTTAGTTGACGAGCTCATTGAAAAAATGAACCTTTTTGGATGTTATTTTGCCTCTTTAGATATTCGCCAAGATTCACGCATACACACTAAGGCAATCATGGCTATTGCTCAAGCCTACCCGGAAATCATCCCAATGAATTACCCGCATCTCGATGCCCAGCAAAAAATTGATTTGCTCGGCGGATTACGCGGTAAGGTAGCGGTCGATAAAATTAATGACGGCATGGGCCAGCAGACCTTGGCCTCAATTTATGCCATGAAAAGCATCCAAAAAAAGAATGGCGCTAAGGCTTGCGAACGCTATATCATTAGCAATAATGGCAGTGTTGTCAATGTTATGGAAGCCTTCGCAATGATTCGATTATGCGACTGGGAAACCCCTAATTGTGATGTTATCCCTTTGTTTGAAACCATTGATGACCTTAAAGCAGCGGATAAGGTCATGGAAGCCTTATACACGAATTCTGAATACCAAAAACACCTTCAAAGGCGCGGGAATCGACAGTCTATAATGCTTGGATTTAGTGATGGCACCAAAGATGGCGGGTATCTTATGGCCAACTGGGCCATTTATCGCGCCAAAGAACGCTTGACCGAAGTGTCTCGCGCTCACGGAATTACTGCCTTGTTTTTTGACGGTCGGGGAGGGCCACCGGCACGGGGAGGAGGAAAGACCCATCAGTTCTATGCGTCTTTGGGAAACACAATAGAGCACGAAGAGGTTCAGTTAACCATTCAAGGTCAAACGATAAGTTCAAATTTTGGCACTATTGCTTCCTGTCAGTACAATTTGGAACAACTGATTAGTTCAGGTATTGCCAATGAAATTTTTTCCCCTGATCAAGCCAATATTGCCCCAGAACAAAGGCTTATTTTAGCACAATTGGCTGATTTGAGCTATAGCGCGTATCAAGACTTTAAAAACCACCCGAAGTTTTTACCCTATCTAGAGAAAATAAGCACCTTAAAATATTACGCAAAAACCAATATTGGCAGTCGCCCGGCCAAACGTGGCAGTAGTGATCAACTAAATTTTAGTGATCTCCGGGCTATTCCTTTTGTGGGCAGCTGGAGTCAACTCAAACAAAATGTTCCTGGGTTTTATGGCGTAGGCATTGCCCTTGAAGCCCTGAAGGCCCAAGGTAAAATGACTGAGCTGCAGGAACTTTATAAAACCTCTGCATTTTTTAGAACACTTCTCGAAAATAGCATGATGAGCCTTAGCAAAAGCTATTTTCCTCTGACTCAATACTTAAAAGACGATCCTGAGTTTGGTGGTTTTTGGCAACTTATTTATCAAGAATATTTGCGCTCAAAAGACCTTGTTTTAGAAGTCTCTGGCTTGGATCAACTTATGGAAGACTCACGGGCGATGAGGGCCTCCATCGGGGTGCGTGAACGCATCGTTCTGCCTTTGTTGACCATACAGCAGTACGCTCTGCGCAGCATACAAGAGATTCATAAAGGAGAAAAAAATGACCGTGATTTGGCCATTTATGAAAAAATGGTAACCCGTTCGCTCTTTGGCAATATCAATGCGAGCCGAAATAGCGCATAGCCTTCGGAATCTACCCGAAAACCTGACGGTAAATTTCTATTGATTTAGGGCGTTTGAATCCTGTAGCGTGCATTTGCATATAATCCATAAGTAAGTCCAGTAGCTCCCGTCTTTGACGTGTCGTGGTTTTCCACTGAGCCAAATGACTAAATGGCGTCTTTGCCAAAGCGCATAAGTCTTTTAAGACCGCGGCGCTTCGGGTAATGCCTAACGAAGAATCCTGAAATACCCCCTCTTCGAGATTAAAGTAGGGCAGGTGCTCATTTTGAAAATCCGGATAACAGCCCAGATATTGTTGCAGCTCTAGCACAATTTTAAGATGAAAATTTAACGGACCTTCTGAAGCATCAAGGGCCAATAGCGCATCACTTAAAAACCCGAAAAGTTCTGGATTAGGTTCCTGCTCTTGGAGGGTCATTTTAAACATCTCGGCCAAAAACAAGGCCATTGAGCTCTTGACAATATCGCTGTGCAAGCTGAGGTAATGTGCCGACACTTTGGCCTCGGTCAGTCGTTCTAGCTGACCCTTATCCCGATGCATGGCTTGAATCTGTAATTGGGTAAGCGGCTGAAACATGGCTGGCCTAAAAGGGCCTTTCTTTGACTTTTGTAATCCCCGAATCATGTAGCTGCGCAATCCTGAAGATTCTGTGAGCATTTTGACAATCACATCCGATTCCCCATAACGGACCGTAGCAAGGACTAAAGCTCGCGTATTTACCCTCATTATCGGACGATCATAATTTTTAGCACTTTAGTCTCAAAAGCATCTTCAGAGGTAATCAAAACTAAATAAACTCCGGAGGCTACTTTATGACGCCCGAAGGCGCGCGTATCCCAAAGGACACTTCCTCCCTGACTTTTGGTTTCAAAAACTAAATTGCCCTCGATGTCCGTTATTTTGACGTTTGCCCCTGCCGTGAGCCCATCCACGGTGACTTGACCTTGAAAACCCGGTCGCACTGGATTGGGATAGACGTAAGCACCGGACAAGTCATCACGGGCATCAGTAGCAGAGCCCTCAAAAGCGACAAGTCCCTTTGTGGTCGCAAAATACACTCTTCCACTATCGCCATCAATGGCAATATCCTGAACATTATCTGAGGGCAAAGGAGAGTTTTCTTTGGTGAAGCGCAATAGAGTTTCTTGACCATTGGCCGAGAGATAAAACACACCTGAGGTGGCTGTAGCAATCCATTTGTTATTGGACCCATCGACTTCAATATCAGTGACTGACTGCTGAAATAAGAGCTCCTGCGCGACCCCTTCCTCGAGGATTATAATGGGCTGGGCTTCGACATTATTCCCGCTCTGAAAAAATCCCGTCGTATTATAAAGAACTCTTAACCCCTCACGCGTTCCAATCCAAAGTCGATTATTGTTGTCAAAGGCCAAACTACGCACATCCGTAGAAGGCAAATTTCCATTGCCGGAGCCTTCAGTAATTCGATTAAAACTATTGGTGCTGGGGTTAAACCCGATTAAACCATTTTCAGCGGAGCCGAAAAAAACATAACCTTCACGGCTGATCTTTAAATCAGTTAAGGCCAATTCATCTTCGGCATTAATAATTCCGGATAAATCAATTTTTCCAATTTGCCCCGAAGGACTCAGACGCAGCAATCCTTGATCAATTTTTGATTGGACAAACCACAGATTGTTGTCCCGGTCAAAATCTGATCCATAAATACGAAGACCTGCAGCCGGGTTGCCTGTGGGTAGCGTCAAACTACTATTGCTTTCATCATAAAGGATTTCGGGAACCCCAGCGGTTAATTTAAGTAAGCCAAACTGAAATGATGAAGCAAAAACCTGATCTGGATTCATTGGATTAATTTTCATTTGGACGATATCGCTCGCTCCAAAAAGATCCGCTGCTGGAATATTATTCCATCCCTCATTTTGAAATTGACTGAGGCCCCTAAAACTCAGTGGAAATGGATTAAAACTTACCGTGATCTCACCAAAACCAACCCAAAGTTGACCTGAAGAAGCGTCAATTGAAAATGGGTTATTAAATAACGGCCCTTGAGGCCCCACGGGTGTCCATCCAAATTGTCCACTGGATCGCTTGAGCAGTCCACTAGTCTGAGTTCCGGCAAAAATTTGATCTGCAAACCCGAGACCTACTGAAAACTTATCCCCGAATTCAAAAGGCAATTCAAAAATATCCAAAGGGGTAAAGTCTGCCCCATAGGTATTTACGGTTGATTCTGTAGTAATGGTCAGCACGTTCCCATTAACCCGCATATCCACGATTGGGTCTGTCCCAAAGTCGGCCATAATTTGCGATGGTTCTGGAGTCAGACGCAGGACCCGTTGATTTGTTCTGGCGAAATAAACCGCGTCATTTAAGGTCTGAATGGCCACAATACCCCCTCCGGTTACTGTTTCCCAAGAGGCATAATCAATCAAATCAGGGCCATCAAGCAAGGCCTTTTTTATGCCGTCTTGGGCCGTTGCTGCATAAATAAATGGAGGTAAAATAGTGGTTTGGGCCACTGAAATAGTGCTTCCCAATTCACCAATATAATAGGTGTCCCCGAATTCCATAAGCGAGAGATCAAAAACAGAAATGCCAAAATCAGTAGCGACATAAACTTGTCCCTGATACTCATAGAAATCATTAATCGACTTGATATTAGGAGGAATACTCGGCTTATTCAAAATGGCCACAATCTGAAGGACTTGGTCTTGGTCATTTGGAATGATTTCGATAAGGCCATTATCGTGTCCCACCATGAGTACATTGTACTCTTGGCTATAATGAATTTCAGTGATCGATTCTCCCGAAAGGCCTTCTATGGTCGTCAAGGTCGTGAGCTCTTGACTCCAAATGTCATAAGTGTATACGGCGTTTTCAGCCGCCACAAAAACCTTGTTGTCTCCGTAAGCCACATCCTTTATGCTGTTGTATGAAAAATAGCCCCTCCAAAGCTCAGTGTCCGATTGCGCCCTAGCCGCAGTCAAGGTGACAAATACGCCAAAAATCAATAGATAAACTCTCATACTGTGTTGCTCGCCCTTTAAACCTTGAAAATTACTATTTATTGTAGAAACCCCCATGATTAATGGGTGTATTCGTTCAAAAAAAAAGCCCCAAAATGGGGCCTTTAATCGGAAAATGCGAAGTGCTTAAACCACGCCCTGTGCCATCATGGCCTCGGCGATTTTAACAAAGCCCGCAATATTAGCGCCTTTGACGTAATCCACGTAACCGTCTTGGCATGTACCATAAGTGACACACGCCTGATGGATGTCATTCATAATCTGATGCAGACGAGCATCTACCTCTTCTGAGGTCCAGTTAAGTCTCAATGAATTCTGAGACATCTCCAAACCAGAGGTGGCGACCCCTCCAGCGTTTGAAGCTTTACCGGGACTGAATAATATTTTTGCTTTTTGAAATACTTCAATGGCTCCAGGCGTGCTCGGCATGTTTGCCCCTTCACCCACACAAACACAACCATTGTTCACTAAAGTCTGGGCCTCAGATTCGTCGAGCTCGTTTTGTGTCGCACAAGGTAAGGCTATGTCACACGCAACACCCCATGGTTTTTCTCCCGGGATAAATTTTGCAGAAGGATAGGCTGTAGTGTAGGTACTGATGCGTCCTCGTTTAACATTTTTAAGCTCCATAACAAAGGCTAATTTAGCCTCATCAATACCCTCTGCATCATAGATATATCCAGAAGAATCAGAAAAAGTAAGTACTTTTCCTCCTAGCTGAATGACTTTTTGAGCGGCAAATTGCGCCACATTTCCAGAGCCAGAGATCACCACATTTTTACCTGCGATCTCTTCTCCTTTGGTCGCCAACATATTTTTTACAAAATAAACATTGCCATATCCTGTTGCTTCGGGACGAATCAATGAACCTCCGTAGCTCAGGCCTTTACCGGTTAATACCCCAGTAAACTCATTGCGCAGACGCTTGTACTGGCCAAACATATAGCCAATTTCCCTTCCTCCTACACCAATATCTCCTGCGGGTACATCCGTATTCGGACCAATGTGACGCGCGAGTTCCGTCATAAAACTTTGACAAAAACGCATCACCTCAGCATCACTCTTCCCTTTAGGGTCAAAGTCACTCCCCCCTTTTCCTCCACCCATGGGTAAAGTGGTCAAACTGTTTTTGAACATTTGCTCAAACCCTAAGAACTTCAAAATACTCAAGTTAACCGAAGGGTGAAAACGAAGCCCCCCTTTATAAGGTCCGATTGCTGAGTTAAACTCTACTCGATATCCGCGATTTACCTGAATTTGACCCTGGTCATCAGTCCAAGGCACTCGGAAAATAACGGTGCGTTCGGGCTCAGCCATCCGCTCAAGTAACTTATGTCCTTGGTATTTGGGATTTGCTTCTATAAATGGTATTACCGTTTCGGCAACTTCTGTAACCGCCTGCATAAACTCAGGCTCATTAGGATTTCTTTCTGCTACGCGCGAAATAAAATCTTGTATGGATTGTTTCACAAAAAAAGAATTAGAATTAAGATAAAGGCTATGAATACTTGATTATTCGACAAATCAGCCGAGGTTTTCGGTGCTCTTTTTGCGATATTGTCAAAAATCGGTTGTTTAATTTTTGGTTTATGCAAATATAAATGACTTCAAGAGATCTGATGTCGTTTTTTTTTTAAAACACACTGCTCGTTAATTTAATGCATAGTGTAAGATGTTTTTTTATCTTTAAATGCATTGAGCAACCCCTTTTTATGAGCCAACGCTTCAGAGTATTACTCCATGTTTTATCGCTAGTTGCCTGTCTGCAAGCCTTTGGGCAAAGAGACAGCCCTGGAGGCGGCGGCATCCCAATTGGTTTTTCAAACGAACTTGGCGTCGTGGCTGGTCCTGTCGCCTTTTACGGCGATTATGGTCAGCGGGGTAATTTTGCCACCAACATCGGGAACACCGGTTGGGGGTTCGCCGTGGCCCATTATATAAATTTCGCTTATCGCGCCGATTGTCAGTGTTATAACCCAGATACCTAATTTAACGATCGCTTTAAAGTGCGCACCGAACTGACCATACATAAAACGAACCTTCAACATTTTGGTCAATGGGTAGGTCCTTCCGCGACCTCATTTACTTCAGATCAATTGCGCGCCATGAAAGGCTCAAGCACTGTTTTTGATGTCGGGGTTCAACTCGAATATTATATTTGGAGCATCCGTGACTTTATGGCTCAGGATAAGCCATGGGCTCCCTATTTTGCTGCAGGATTGCATTGGGTTGGGTTTGACCCTTATGCCTACAGCGATTTCGGTAACCTCAATACCCCGATTACCACACCGGACAAATACTACTATGGCTTTCAACAAGCTGGAGGATCCACCTGGAGTATTGTCACCAGTTTAGGTACGCGCTATAAAATCAATAAATCCGTTGATTTATTAATGGACTGGCGCTGGCAATATTACTTTTCGAACTGGGTCGATGGACTTAATCCTCAACTCGAATACAATACCCAAGCCCTGGGACTGGGCAACGGCGTCCCCGTGCCGGAAAACCAAGCCAATGATTGGATTTTCTGGATCAATTTTGGCGGTGTTTTCTACCTGAACTAAACGGCCAAGGCTTGTGCCAAATCCTGAATAAGATCTTCGGCATCCTCGATACCTACACTCAAACGAATTAAAGCGTCTACCACCCCTGTTTTTTCGCGCTCCTCTTTTGGGATACTCGCATGGGTCATACTGGCCGGATGCCCCGCGAGACTTTCCACCCCCCCGAGACTCTCGGCAAGGGTAAACACCTTGAGTTTTTCAACAATCGCAATGGCCTTTTGAAAATCATTGCCTTTGGTGACAAATGAAATCATACCGCCAAAATCGCGCATTTGGCTGCGGGCGACATCGTGATTTGGGTGATCTTCAAAACCAGGCCAATAAACCTTTTCTACTTCAGGGTGGGATTTGAGATATTGTGCTACGGCACGTCCATTTTCGCAATGGCGCTGCATGCGCACATGCAGTGTCTTAATCCCACGCAACACCAAAAAACTATCTTGTGGCCCACAGACCGCCCCGCTGGCGTTTTGAATAAAATACAAACGCTCGGCCAAAGCATTGTCTCTAACGACCAAAGCCCCCATAACCACATCACTGTGGCCTCCTAAATATTTTGTAGCACTGTGCATCACGATATCGGCGCCAAGGGTCAAAGGCTGCTGCAAATAAGGCGTGGCAAAAGTATTGTCCACTGCCAAAAGGACTTGGTGTTTTTTGGCAATCGCAGCACAGGCGACAATATCCACTATATTCATCATCGGGTTGGTCGGGGTCTCCACCCAAATCAATTTAGTGTTCTGGTTGATCTTTGCCTCAATAGCAGAAACGTCAGACATGCCCACAAAATGAAATTTAATCCCAAACCGCTCAAATATTTTGGTGAATAAGCGATACGTCCCCCCGTAAAGATCATTTGTCGAAATAACTTCATCCCCGGGACTGAGCAGTTTCATTACGGCATCAATCGCCGCCAAACCACTGCCAAAGGCCAAGCCATGGGCTCCATCTTCAATACTCGCCAATGCAGCCTCTAACGCTGCGCGGGTAGGATTGTGGGTGCGAGAATATTCAAATCCTTTGTGTGCCCCTGGGCTTGTTTGCGCGTAGGTCGAGGTTTGATAAATTGGCGGCATTACGGCGCCATAGGCTGGATCGTGTTTTTGCCCTCCGTGAATGGCTTTGGTATTGAATTTCATGCGGTTATTTTCTTTATACAAAAGTAAGGGATTCCAAAGTCAATCTAAAAACAAGTCTAAGAGAAAACAATTGTATTTTTACACAGTGAATGTAATGCGCTCTTTTTTTGGCTTTTGGTCTGCCTTAACACTATTTAGTTGTTTAGACACGCCTTCTATTTCATGGGTGATGCTCAATAAAACGGCTCAGGAGCAAAATATTTGTCAAGGGCGGGCTTGTCCTGACTTAACAATATCTTTCCCAAAGTTTGAAAGTAGAGATTCTGTGGCCCTTACCCGGCTGAATAAAACAAGAGATAGCCTTATCATGGATGCCTTATATTTAGGAAGTGATCGCCCAAATTTCGGCCTAAGCATAGAAGAAGGTATCGATCAATATCTCTGGGTGGGTTTAGACTATAAAACAGAACTTTTGGCCGCCGAATCTTACGGTGGCCAAATAAACATCACCCCAATAAAGCAAGGGGATACTGTGCTTACCATAGAATTGACCGGCCAATTGATTTTGCCTCAAGGCAAGAAATTACTCAACAGGAAAAAACACCTTCGTTTGGGCGTCAAATAAATCATCAAATGAAAAAACTCTATTATTTAAGCAGTTGTAGCACATGTAAACGCATTCTGAAACAATGGGACTTGCCCAGGGACTTTGCCCTACAGGATGTCAAAAGCAACCCCCTTACCCTAGAGGATTTGGCCCAAATGCATCGACGCTCAGGAAGCTATGAAGCTCTGTTTAGCCGAAGAGCTAAGCTGTTTCAAGAGCGACAGCTCGCCAAAGAAGCATTAGACGAAACGCGTTACAAAGCATTGCTGCTCGAGCACTACACGTTCTTAAAAAGACCGGTCTTGATTTGGAACGATGAAATCTTTATTGGATCGGCCAAAGCGACGGTTGACCGCGCGACCAAGACCATTCAGGCCCGTGACTAAGCCTGCTTTTTCTCATAGAACCTTAGCGCTTATGGCTGCGACTGCAGCAGGGATCATCTATGGGATCAATCATACGATCGCCAAAGGACTCATGCCTGCGGTTATTGAGCCACACGGCTTCATTTTGCTAAGAGTTGTTGGGGCGGCTATGGCCTTCTGGGTTCTATCTTTATTGGGTCCCCGCGAACGTTTAGAACGAAGGGATTGGGGGCTCCTACTTTTGTGTGCGTTTTTTGGGATGTCTTTAAACATGACCTCTTTTTTTAAGGGGCTTGCTTTGTCCACGCCAATTAACTCCTCGGTGGTCATCACCATTGTGCCTGTGATTCTGCTTATTCTCGGCCGATTGTTTTTAAAAGAGCGCATTGCTTGGCAAAAAACTTTCGGTATTTTTCTCGGGCTGGCTGGGGCGGTTGGACTGATCTTACTCGATGTGCCCCAACAATTAAATGCGCCCAATATTCCCTTAGGCAACTTTTACTTTGTCATGAATGCCTTGTCCTATTCGATCTATTTGATCATTGTCAAGCCCCTTAACGCAAAATATCATGTTCTGACGCTCATGCGCTACTTTTTTACTGTTGCCGTCGTGATCAATCTGCCTCTGGGTTATCAAGAATTTGTAGCGGTAGCCTGGTCTGAATTAACCCCGGTGATTATTGGTCAATTGTCTTTTGTGGTTTTAGGGACCACGGTACTGACTTATTTGTTTAATATATACGCCCTGAAGCATTTAAGTCCGTCGACCATAGGGGCTTTTATTTACCTTCAACCTGTGGTGGCTACGATCGTGGCGCTTTGGGTTGGTGTCGATCAACTGACACCGCTGCGATGTGTTACTGCCCTGATGATTTTTACCGGGGTTTATTTGAGCAGTCAAAAACGTAAATTGCGCAAAAATGAGCCCGTTAAAGCGCCCTGAATTGCGCCACAATTGCCTAAATTTGACCCTCAATAATTTGATCCAATGCCCTTAGTTGACGCCCAATATCATCCCAAAGGATGGTTTAAAAACGGTCATTTTTCAACGATTTATTCGGCAAAAATAAGACGTGTTCCAAATCTCGATTTTCAAAGAGATCGTTTGTCGTTAAGCGATGGTGATTTTTTGGATCTAGATTGGTCCTATGCAAAAAATACGGCCAAGCAAAAGCCCAAGTCCGTAGTGATCTTACTCCATGGTTTAGAGGGGAATGCCCAACGCTCGTACGTGCAGGGGCAGGCCAAGGCTTTATTGGATGCAGAGTTTGATGTTTGTGCGATGAATTTTCGCGGGTGTTCAGGGGAGCCAAACCTTAAGCTTCAGAGTTACAATGCGGGGAAAACAGAAGACTTGGATCAAGTGGTGTCCTCTATTGTCAAGCTAAATCGATACAGCCGCATTTTTGCCGTTGGATTCAGTTTAGGCGGCAGTCTTTTACTTAATTATCTGGGCGCAAAAAAAGGAGATTACCAACAAATTTACGGAGCGGCCGCCGTGTCCACCCCTCTAGATCTACAAGGCTCCATTGAGCGATTATCTGAGTGGGACAATCGAGCCTATCAGTGGGTCTTTTTGTCCACTCTAAAAGTCAAATATCGTCAAAAACAGGAGGCCTTTCCCATGGATTTATCGTTGGACGCGCCCCGCGCCATGAAGTCCCTAAAGGATTTTGATAATCTTTACACCGCTCCCGTACACGGCTATTTGAACGCCGAAGATTATTACCAAAAAAATAGTCCGATCACGACCTTACAAACAATTGAGTCGCCGGTACTGATCCTCAACGCCCAAAACGATAGCTTTCTTTCTCAGGCCTGCCTGCCCGTAAGCCTTGCGAAAAGCTCAAAAAACATTTATCTTGAGGCCCCAAAATATGGGGGTCATGTCGGCTTTTATACGCCTTCAGGCCCTTACTATAATGAAACGAGAGTAAGCGAATTTTTTACGGCCCAAATGGCTTAATATTAAACGTAATAAAGTAACTATGAGAACTTATCTAATAATGACCGCTCTGGCTTTGACCATAAGCAGTTGCGGCGAGACCAAAAAAGAAGAAAAAACTGCCCTGAAAATCGGTCAAAATAATACCGAATCTGTCACGCCATCTGGTACAGCACTCGCTTTGAGTGGAAATGACATGATGCAATTCGACAAAAGCGAATTAATGGCCCAGGCAGGAGAAAAAATTACCTTAACCTTTCGTCATGTGGGGCAACTCGACAGAAGAGTCATGGGGCATAATTTTGTTTTGTTAACACCCGGAACGGACATTACGGGTTTTGCCAATGAAGCGGCCGCAGCCGGAGAATCAGCCGATTGGATCCCAAACGATGGCGCACAAGTCATTGCCCACACGAAAATGCTTGGAGGCGGCCAAACTGATGTGATCACCTTTGAGGCTCCTGAGCCAGGAGTTTACGACTTCATCTGTAGTTTTCCAGGACACTCAGGCATGATGCGCGGCACCTTGACCGTGGCACCCAAATCCTAATCACGAGGCCGAATTGTGATGACAAAATGGCCTTGAACTTCGCGGATCTGTAATCTGCTCCATGGACCGCTATTTTAAAGCAATTCATTGAACTAAATCCACAAAAAAACCCTCCAATTGGAGGTTTTTTTTGTGGATTTAGTTTTATAGAGACATGACCTTGCCATTACCGGCCTCGGAAGTCGGTAAGCATCCTTGGTAAACACCAGGTACGGGATCATACCACAAGAAATTTTCTCCTATTTCTTGAGTCTTAGTCCACGTCCAAGTAGTCATACTCCGTACCTCGCGTACAAGTGCTGCTGCCATTACGTCGTCCGAAGCCGAGGCTTGAGGATCCGTTTCAAGCGCGTCACGATACGCCCATAATTCCTTAGACCACTGATCTGCCTGTGCTTTATCCGCTTTGAGATAGTGCCCTAATAAGGCGTCATAGGTTTCCGTGCCAGCACTGTCAAAATCTGTTTGATGATCCCGCTCCAGTACGCGTGCTAAAGCCGCAAATCCTTTGCGGATTTCGCTTTGTCTTGAAGAGGCAGAATACTTGGTAAATTCATCTTCCAAGGCAGGAATTTGATCATCTGTGGGCAATATCTGGTCCCAATATAGGTCAATAAATTGATGCACGCCTAAGTCTACAGCACCGGGCACCTCGAGATCTGAAGGGATGATCAATCCGACCATTTCTTTCAAAGCTTTGGCCTCTGCGGACGATAAAAATGCAGGGGTATATCCTGATCCAGAACCACAGCTTTGGAGCAGGCTAATAATGGCAGGTGTTGCTACTAAGGCACCCCCACCCAATCCTAAGTTCTTTAACGCTTGTCTTCTATTCATCAGGATTCCTTTTTAAGTTGATTTACGGCGTGATTTGCGGCTCTTGCTGTAAAAGCCATATACGTGAGTGATGGATTAACACAACTCGCGCTGGTCATGAACGACCCGTCGGTACAGTACACATTAGGCACGGTATGGATTTGGTTGTTCTCATTGAGCACCGAAGTTTTAGGATCTCTTCCCATACGGGCGGTTCCCATTTCGTGAATGCCAAGTCCTGGGGCTCCTGGATCATCCCATGGACGGATATTTTTATATCCAGCCATTTCAAGCATTTCCATAGCCTGTTGTACCATATCCTTGCGCATTTCCCACTCATTTTCTTTCCACTCTACGTCAAAAGTATAGGTCGGTAAGCCCCACTTATCTCTTTTGTCAAAATCGAGTTCCATTTTATTGTCATGGTAAGGCAAACACTCCCCAAAGCCCATAAGGGTCATGCTCCATTTTCCTGGTCGGCTGACGAGATCTTTAAGGTCCTTTCCGTAACCTATTTCGGCAATCTGGTCTCCATAATTTCCTCGAGACGCGCCGCCCTGATAACCATAGCCGCGCAAGAAATTTGGCTGATCGGTGACCCCACCAATATTTCTAAATCGGGGAATATAAATTCCGTTGGGACGACGCCCTTTAAAGTATTGGTCTTCAAAACCATCAACTTCAGCAAACGCTCCCGCTTTGAAGTGATGATCCATGATGTTGCGTCCTAATTCCCCTGAATCGTTCCCCATTCCGTTCGGGAAGCGTTCACTCTTGGATTTTAACAAAATCCCTGCTGTAGCAATGGCTGAAGCACACAAGAAAATAACCTTTGCGTTAAACACGAGGTTTTCTCCTGTTTCAGTATCGATAACTTTAACCCCTGTAGCGCGCTGGGTTTGCGGATCATAAATTACTTCATGAACAATTGAATTTGGCCTTAGCGTCATGTTCCCGGTGCGTTCCGCTGCCGGAAGGGTAGACGACACACTACTGAAGTAACCACCAAAAGGACATCCACGAATACATCGATTGCGATAGACGCAATTCGAACGGCCATCATGGGCTTTATCTCCGGTTAGATGCGCGGTTCTTCCTATGGTCAGCACGCGGCCATCGTCGTAATTATTGTCAATTTTTTCACGTAAATCGCGCTCAGCACAATTTAACTCCATTGGTGGAGAAAATACGCCATCGGGCAGCACTTCCTTGCCTAAAGCCTCACCGCTCACTCCGATAAACTCCTCAACTTTGTCATACCATGGGGCGATATCCGCATAGCGTACAGGCCAATCTACGGCGATCCCTTCTCTTTTGTTGGCTTCAAAATCGATATCACTCAAACGGTAGGATTGACGGCCCCACATTATGGAACGACCCCCAACATGATATCCTCTAATCCAGTCAAAGCGCTTTACTTCGTTATAGGGATGAATGATGTCATCAACAAACCAGTGGGCGGATTCATCACGCGTGGTATAACCGGTTCTGTTTTGCTTCACCTGACGCTCTTGCTGTGCGACGGTTCGTCGATTTTTAAATTCAAAATCCCAGGGGTCTTTATTTGCTGTAGGGTAGTCTTCGATGTGCTTTACCATGCGCCCACGCTCTAAAACCAGAGTCTTGAGGCCATTCTCGCAAAGCTCCTTAGCGGCCCATCCGCCGCTAATTCCTGAACCCACGACGATTGCGTCGAATTGTTCGTTCGGTATTGCCATATTGTAGATTGTTTAATTTGTTGGTCTGTATTACTCTTGAACTGTAGTCTTTCAAAAGCAAGTGTTCTAATTTCCTCTTTTTTTGCCTATTAACCAAGCTATATCCCCAGAATGATGCTGGTTTTAATAACGAAAAGGATTTCGATTCGAAAAAAATAACAACAACTCATGTTTAAATCCAACTCAGTAAAAAATCGTTTATCTTAGAAGACTATTTAAGCGAACGACCAATAAAACATACGAACATGATTCTAAAAAATTTTTTGGCCATAGGAGCCGTACTGGCCTTAATGAGCTGTCAAAACACCATGAATAAAACTGAACAAGCCGCGCAAGAGGCAACACAAGAATCCTCAGCACAAAACTTTGAAATTTCTTTGGCCCAGTGGTCTATCCATAAACAAATTTGGGACGGCAGTATCGATCCTATGGATTTCGCCTCAGTGGCTAAAGATTTGGGGTATACCGGACTGGAATACGTGAACCATCTGTACGTGGGCGATATGGTCAATTATCCCATGAAAGAACAAGGCCTTGATGCGGTACTGGCAGAATTAAAGCGCCGCAGCGATTCACTGGGCATGACCAATGTCCTGATCATGGTTGATGACGAGGGCGACTTGGCCTTAGACGATGAAACAGAGACGGCACAGGCCGTTGAAAATCATAAAAAATGGGTTGATGCCGCAGCTTTCTTAGGCTGTCACGCCATTCGGGTGAACCTTTTTGGCGCTTCTGATCCCCAGGCTTGGGTCGCAAACTCGGTCCGCTCACTTAAAGCTTTGAGTAGCTACGCAGCAGAAAAAAATATTTCCATTTTGGTGGAAAATCACGGCGGTCTTTCCAGCGATGCCAAACTGCTCAGCAAGGTCATGGAGCGCGTTGGGATGGATAATTGTGGTACGCTAGTGGACTTTGGTAATTTCTGTTTACGCCGCGAAAACGACGAGCGATGGGACGCCCCTTGTGTCGAGGAGTATGACCGCTATCAAGGAATCGAAGAACTTATGGCTTACGCCCATGGTGTGTCGGCTAAATCTTATGCTTTTGACGCTGAGGGCAATGAAACCACTATGGATTTTCCAAGAATCCTGAACATCGTGAGAGATGCTGGATTTTCGGGCTTTATTGGTGTAGAGTTCGATGGGCCAGATGCAGATCCATTCCCGGGCATGGAAGCCACCAAGGCGCTTATTGAAACCGTACTGATTAACTAATTGATTAATCTCCTCTTAAAGGGGGATCTTAAACCCCAAATAGGAGCAACACTAACACAACACGACCATGAAGAACACAACAAGATTTCAGCTTTCCTTTATGATGTTCCTAGAATTTTTTATTTGGGGCGGATGGTTTGTCACTATGGGGACTTTTTTGGGCAACAACCTCGGAGCAACGGGTGCAGAAACTGCAATGGCCTACTCAACCCAATCATGGGGTGCCATAATCGCCCCGTTCATTATTGGACTGATCGCTGACCGTTTTTTTAATGCAGAACGCATCCTTGGGGTACTCCATTTAATCGGGGCCTTTTTGATGTATCAAATGTATCAATCCACGGATTTTGGTAGTTTTTACCCTTATGTCTTGGGCTATATGATCGGTTATATGCCAACCTTGGCGTTAGTCAATTCTGTGTCTTTTAATCAAATGAAAGACCCAGCCAAAGACTTTTCCCTGATCCGTGTTTGGGGCACCATCGGTTGGATTGCTGCTGGACTGGCTATCAGTTATCTCTTTCACTGGGATCCAAAGCCAGAAGTTCCCGGAGATAAAGGGCTGCTTCAAAACACATTTTTGATGGTTGCCATTGCCTCGGCAATTTTAGGCCTCTTTAGTTTTACCCTGCCTAAAACACCCCCAAAAGCAGATGACGGCTCCAAAATCACGGTTCGTGATATTTTGGGTCTCGAAGCCTTGAAACTACTCAAAGACCGAAACTTTTTAGTCTTCTTTTTGTCGTCGGTATTGATTTGTGTGCCTTTGGCTTTTTATTACCAACACGCAAACCAATTTCTCTCTGAAATCGGCGTGGAAAACGCTACAGGTAAAATGACTATTGGGCAAATCTCGGAAGTTTTGTTTATGCTGCTCTTGCCCTTTTTCTTTAAAAAATTCGGTTTTAAAATGACCATACTGGTGGGGATGCTGGCCTGGACCGTGCGCTATTTATTGTTTGCCTTTGGCGATGCGGGAGAGGGCGTTTATATGCTGCTCATCGGGATTGCTTTGCACGGTATCTGTTATGATTTCTTTTTTGTTTCAGGACAGATTTATACCGACAGTAAAGCGGGAGAAAAAGTCAAAAGTGCTGCACAAGGATTAATTACTTTGGCTACTTATGGTGTTGGGATGCTCGGCGGATTCTATATCGCTGGACTGATCACCGATGCTAACCTTACTTCAGAAGGTCACGATTGGGCTTCTGTATGGCAAATCCCAGCCTTGTTCGCCGTATTGGTTTTTGTGCTTTTTGCCGTGCTCTTTAAAAATGAAACGATAGAATACAAGGAGTAATCCCCTTAAACATTGCTAAAAAAGAAATTATTATGAGTCGAAAAATTAAATGGGGCGTCTTAGGAGGAGGCGGTGATTCGTTAATCGGTGTACTGCATCGCGTGGCCGCTTCCATGTATGATGCCTATGCCCTGACTGGAGCGGTGTTTAATCCCGATTTTGGCCAAAACAAGGCTTTTGCCGAAGAAATCGGTATTCCATTGGACCGCATTTATCCAGATTTCGACACTATGGTTGCAGCCGAATTGGCGCTGCCACAAGAGGAACGCATTCAAGTTTTTTCGGTACTCACCCCGAATTTCTTGCATTTTCCGATGGCCAAAAAATTAATGGAAAGCGGGTTCCATGTGATTTGTGAAAAACCCATGACCATGACTCATGAGGAGGCTCTGGTTTTGGAACAAATTCAAAAGGACAAAGGCGTATTATTTGCCCTAACCCATACCTACACGGGCTATCCTATGATCCGTCAAATGAAAGCCATGATTCAGGATGGGGCCATTGGGGCGATTCAAAAAGTTGATGCGCAATACTACCAAGGATGGATTAATCCGATCATCCATGATCCAAAGCAACGCGCTTCTACCTGGCGTCTGGACCCAACAAAATCAGGAATTAGCTGCTGTATGGGAGATATCGGAGTACACGCCTACCAAATGCTTGAATACGTCACCGGTCAAAAAATCGAATCAATTCTGGCCGACCTTGGCCATGTCTATGACGACAACCAAATGGATATCGACGGTACCGTATTGTTGCGTCTTAGCAAACACGTAAAAGGGGTGTTACGGGCCAGTCAAATCGCTACCGCCGAGGAAAATAACTTTAGCCTTGCCATTTATGGGCGTGAAGGCGCCTTAAAATGGGAACAGGAAAACCCGAATTATTTGACCCTGCTTAAAGACGGGCAGCCCGCTCAAATCCTCAAGCCGGGCCACAGCTATAACAGCGCGTTTTCACTAGAGGGCACCAAATTACCTCCAGGGCATCCGGAAGGGATTTTTGACGCCATGGGCAATATTTATCGGGGTATGGCCAAGGCCGTTCGAGGGGAGTCCTTTAATGAAGGGGCATTCCCTTCGATGGAGGATGGCGTCCGCGGCATGAAATTTATTGAGACCGCTGTGGCCTCTCACGCCGATGGAAATGTTTGGAAAACGCTATAGATTTAGAAAACGATATAAATTAAAACCATGAAAACGATCAAAGGACCTGCCGTATTTTTAGCCCAGTTTATGGACGATAAAGCGCCCTTTAATAGCCTTGATGGACTATGCCAATGGGCGGCAGATCTCGGATATAAAGGCATACAAATTCCGACTTGGGAGTCGAGACTCATCGATTTAACCCTAGCGGGACAAAGCAAAGCATATTGTGATGAACTCCAAGGCAAAATCAGATCCTACGGCCTTGAAATCACAGAACTTTCCACCCATCTACAAGGGCAACTCGTCGCGGTACATCCTGCCTATGACTTGATGTTCGATAATTTTGCTCCAGAGGATTGTAAAAACAATCCAAAAAAGCGCACCGAGTGGGCTAGAGCCCAGCTCATTTCTGCCGCTAAAGCGAGTGGTCATCTGGGACTTAAAGCGCATGCGACTTTTAGCGGCGCGTTACTTTGGCACACCTGGCACCCTTGGCCACAACGTCCCGACGGACTTGTTGAGCTTGGCTTTGCGGAGCTGGCCGAACGCTGGTTACCCCTTTTGAATGAATTTCAAGATAATGGTGTGGCGGTATGCTACGAAATTCACCCCGGTGAAGACCTTCATGACGGGGTGACTTTTGAACGCTTTTTAGAAGCCACAGGGAATCACAAGGCAGTCAACATCCTGTACGACCCAAGCCATTTCGTCCTTCAACAACTGGATTATTTAAAGTATATCGACCATTATCATGAATTCATAAAGGCCTTTCACGTAAAGGATAGCGAGTTTAATCCTGATGGAAAGCGGGGCGCATTCGGAGGCTATGGCGATTGGAAGGATCGTGCGGGGCGTTATCGCTCTTTGGGCGACGGACAAATCGACTACAAATCCGTGTTTAGTAAACTCACAGAATACGGCTGCGATGTTTGGGCAGTGATGGAATGGGAATGCGTCATCAAAAGCCCGGAACAAGGAGCGCGGGAAGGAGCAAGGTTCATTCAAGACCGAATTATTGAAGTCACAACGAAGCGATTTGACGATTTTGCCGGGGCGGAAATTGATCAAGAACGACTCAAAAAGATTTTGGGGCTTTAATAATTCCAAGAGATGGAATAATCCCGGTCGAGGCTGACAGGCAGGAAATTACTCCGGCGGGCACATTACCCGAAATAAAGAACAATAAATACGACCAAAATGACCAAATTAAATTTCGCAATCATCGGCCTACTCGCCCTAGCCGCGGCCTGTGGCCAAGGACCCCAGCAGCCAGCAGCAACACCCGTAACCCCAACGCCTGAAGAAGTGACAAAGCCTGAGGAAACAGAAGTTTGGACCCCGGTCCCTAATAAAGTCGACCCATTTGGGCAAAACGGAGCACCTAGTGATGCCATTGTTTTATTTGACGGGAGCAATTTAGAACGTTGGATTTCTGCAGCAGAAAGCACTGCAGCCCAATGGAACATCAACACCGATGGAAGCATGACCGTGGCAAACGGCACGGGAGATATTCAAACTAAAGACAATTTTGGAAGTGTCCAACTGCATGTTGAATGGCGCAGTAGTCCTGAAAATACGGCCAGTGGACAGGCCAAAAGTAACAGCGGTGTCTACTTGCAGAACCGATATGAGGTTCAAGTCTTGGACAATAATGACAATCCAACTTACGTCAATGGAATGGTGGGCTCATTATACAAGCAATCTCCGCCACTAGTTATGGCCTCAGTCCCCACAGGTTCCTGGAACGCTTACGACATCATTTATCACGCTCCAGAGTTTGACGCCCAAGGCGGTATGGTTGTCGCGCCTAAGATAACAGTCTTACAAAACGGAGTTTTAATTCAAGATCACTTTGAGCTACAGGGAACTACTGAATATATTGGCTGGCCAAAAGTAAGCGCTCATGGGCCCGGTCCAATAAAATTGCAGGACCACAACGACCACAGCGGTGTGTCCTATCGCAATATCTGGGTACGCCCATTAAATTAATTGACTTAAATGAACTCTATGAAAACTCTATTATCGCTCTCATTAATTGTCGCCTTAACGGCATCTTGCCAGAATAATAACAAATCTGACTTATCAATGACCAAAGAAGACGCCTCCGAGCAAACCACCCCTCAAGAAGAGTGGTTAACCTTATTTGACGGGACCAATTTTGATCAATGGCGCGGCTATCTTTCTCAGGGTATGCCAGAAGCCTGGAGTATTCAAGACAGCGCCATGGTTTTTACCCCAGGGGGACAAGGCGGTCAAAATATAATCACCAAGGATGTTTTTTACAACTTTGAGCTGTCTCTAGAGTGGAATATCGCCCCCGGTGGGAATAGTGGTATTTTTTGGGGCGTAATTGAGGACCCCGCTTATCCAGAAACTTATCAATCCGGTCCTGAAATTCAAGTTTTAGACAATGCCAAGCACCCCGATGCTTTTGTCGGCGAGGGCACACATACTGCCGGAGCCCTATACGATATGATTGCCCCCTCAGCGGATTTCACAAATCCTGCAGGTTCATGGAACCATTGCGTTTTACGGGTAGACCATAGAATCAACAAAGGTTTGGTATTGATGAACGGAAATCAAATTGTGGAATTTCCTTTGTACGGGCCCGAATGGGCCGACATGGTGGCGCAATCTAAATTCGCGGACTGGCCTGTTTTTGGAAAATCCCCAAAGGGTCATATTGGACTTCAAGACCATGGGGACCAAGTCGCTTATCGCAACGTGAAAGTTAAACACTTAATAGATTAAATATTTTAGTAGATTCAATATTAATGGGTTAGACGCAGAGTCGTATCACCTCGATTTCCAAAAGATTCACACGAAATGAATACTGAAAATGAATTATATCTGAGCCTCGGGTACTGTGGATTTATGCTCTTGTTGTTCTTGATTTTTCGGGCCTTTCCTCCCAAAAAAATCAACCACCTCTATGGCTATAGAA